>Ga0214477_100753_pt1 | contig 20556 bp, 11 predicted proteins | sample M1_20Mar14CPVII9_FD_165058 | JGI IMG/M metagenome (GOLD analysis project Ga0214477, IMG submission 165058) | Marine eukaryotic communities from Monterey Bay, California, United States - M1_20Mar14CPVII9sort6BwellC16 | ecosystem: Environmental > Aquatic > Marine > Unclassified | place: USA...
CCGTCCGGCTGCGCCGTCCGGCCCTTCTTCTCTTCCCCCCTTTTCCCCCCTTAAAAATTTCTCTCTTCCCCCGGGCCTACCATTTGCCCATGATACCATACAATACTACTTATCTTTTTTCCTCTTCTCATCATCTCTTTGAAGATTCAAGAGTTATGTAATCAAGAGTCAAGAATCAATATCAGTGGTGCCAATAATAAATAGATTGTGGTTGATAATATTAATCCTGAGAATATCGGTCAAGAATATTATAGAAAAGGTCTGTATATTGCAAGGCCAGATAGGCAATAAAGAATAGATCATAAATCTCTATAGTGGGCATACATAGAAAGTTTATTATCGATTGGTTTATTATTATGGCGGAAGATAGTAGCATCAATAATAATGTCAATAATAATGATGAGGTATTTATTTACACTGAGTTCCTCCTGATGTAGTTCGTGTCCGGGTTGATTCTTCTGTCGCTGTAATTCCAGACAATGCATTTGGAGAGTGCCATCAATTGAAAGAGATAGAGCTTTGTGAAGGCTTGTTAGAAATTGGGAAGCATGCTTTCAAAGAGTGTACATCTTTGAAGAAAATTACTATTCCTTCATCCGTTACTATCATTCAAAGAGGTGCATTTAGAGGGTGTGTAAAACTCGAAGAGGTTAAGCTTTGCACAGGCTTACAGGAAATTCGAGAAAGAGCTTTCAAAAATTGCAGATCTTTATCGAGTATCGGCATTCCTTCTACTGTTACAAAGATTTGTGAGGAGGCTTTCTATGAAACGCCGCTGCTTTCTGTTGACATTCCTATTGGTGTAAGTGAAATCGGACCTTGGGCATTTTATGGAGGAATATTTCCAACTGCTAGACTTGGATCCAATATTACTCAAATCGTAGGGTCGTTCTCGTGTTGTAATAGCATGTTTTCAATTCAACTATCGGAAAGTATAGATAGCTTGGGAACTTGGTCGTTGGCGTGTAAGTCACTGCGCAATGTAGCCTTGCCACAAAATACGACTACTGAGAGCAATTGTTTTGGCGATGAAAGAGATGATTATTCTGATGATGAAGAGGATTATTCCGATGAAGAAGAAGGTCCCAAGAGTTTTACTCAGCTCATGCAACTATTTGGAACAACAGAAGATATCACTGAAGCATTGAAACATCGTTTTGATGACTTGCCAATCCACAAAATGGTTTACTATCAGTCATATAATAATATGACTGTTGATCAGCTGAATAGTGCCACGGACATCAGGATTAGTCAACATCAATGCAAAGTGAATCCATCTGGTAAGCAAAAAGATTGTTTGGGGATGACTCCTCTGCATATATTGGCCTGCTCGACTGCATATGATGTAGAATTATATAAGGTATTGATTGAAAAGTATCCTGAAACATTGGTCTCTGAAGATGAGTGGGGAGCAATACCATTACTTTACGCGATTTGGGGAAACGCACCCGATGAGATTGTGTTATTCCTCATTGAATGTTACAAGTCCAACTACTCAAGCTATGTTTTCAACTGGGAAAAGATGGCCGAAACACTAGTAGGCTGTGCTGCTCCAGTGAAATCTATTGGCAAATTATTGCATTTGCACGAGTACTTTTCTGAGCAAACTATCGATTGGAACGGCGTGCTAGAAGAACTGGCGAAATCCAAATACAATTGTTCATATCATGACGTGAATAATTCATGCAAAACAGCAAATTATGCGTCGGATATTGCGTTTGATTACTTGGTCAAGTATTGCACTTCGAAACGCATCAATACAATTGGCATCAGACACTTGCGTGAAGATATCAAAAGTTTCAACATATTATCAATTAAACGATCTAATGAGAATAGAAGGGAACACTTTCTATGTTCATTCCGTTCAAAACTCAGTGAATGCGAAACTAGGTATCACATGTTAAAGGAGGCATTCTCCTTGCTTGAACTAGCCCTATGGAAAAATAGTATTGGTGTGCAGAGAGAAATTTTTAAGGGGGGAAAAGGGGGGAAGAGAAGAAGGGCCGGACGGCGCAGCCGGACGGTGTGACATTCTCATGAGATAGAATTTTATCATTGGCAGACCTTATAATCGATTGGTTAGATTATGATATTGAGATATTATGATTAGAATAATACTTAAACATACAAACTAATGGTCTTATCTCTCTACATACTATTCAAATTGTCTTCCCTTTCACGCTTCTTCTTCGTATTCTCATAGGTATTCCTATTCTCAATCTTTCTCTTTTCTTTCTCTCGTTGCTTTTTAGTAACTAGATGGTTTTGATATACTTTGATATCATCTACTAGAGGACAAAACTTTATACCTTTGACGTGTTTTGCATCTCCAAATTCAAACCCAAAGTATTTATCACATACACCGCATCTTCTCTTGCTACCATCCATTTTGTCGGCATTGATACCATGTAATGCCATCTTAGCTTGAGCCTTTGCTCGCCGTTGTTGCAATTCTATATCTACTACTCTCCCTTTCTTTGCTTTTTTCGATGCAAGAGCAGGCATAATATCTTTAACCATACTTGATGTTGGAGGTTCGAATACATTCTCGCTAATCTCAGTAGATACATTGAGCTGTAGTGACTCCCGATCTAATGCAACTCCCATACCACCAGGCACTACAAATGGCGCTACATTATCATCCTTTGCAGACGTTTCCATTGCAGCTCCGACTCGTTGAACAAGCTCCGCACTTTCACTATTGATTGCCCCGGCCCGTAAAGTAGTGTTGCCGAGCTTTTTCATTTCATCTACCCACTCCTTCACACCTTGATAGGATACATCTAGTAGTTGGGGCTGTCGAGTACCTTGTTCTACAGCATTACCCAACTGCTGATACATCCAAATCCTATACTCCTTCGCCTTCTCCTCGTACCAGGTCTTAAACACTACAGTACCATTGCCAGGATTCGCACCTGTACTCCAAAGCTCAATCCATTTGGCTTTCATAGCATCGTTGAATGAAGGCCCAACAGCAAGTACTTGTTGAACTTGAGCTTGACGGGTACGGACATTTCTCAATGGATTAACATCATCTTGCTGCAAAAGATTGATACCGGCAAAGGTTGATGCAGTATCAATACCCGCTGCCTGGCCCATTTGATCTGCCATATCATTGCACTCTCTCATAGCTGCATCAGCATCCAGTTCAAGACTGCCTAATGCATCTTGGGGGCCCGGAACAGCGGCCGTGTTTATGACAGCGGCAGTATCAAGATGCTTCGATATCTGCTCCAAAGTGACCATGTCTACAGTATCCGGGATATCCATATCAATTGGATGAGGTGCAAAGTCGTCAAGTGATGGAGCAATCGAAACAATCTCAGCTGAATCATCAGGCGGATCAACGTCGTCATCTTCATCTAGAATATCCACAGTAGCAGGAGAGTCCTCCTCGATTGCATTCCTGACATCATCACTAATACCCTTCTCAAAGGTATTCATAATGTGATCAAGGTATTGAAAGCCGAACTTGAGATTGGTAGAAGCAACAAATACCGGACACGAATCATCTTCAACTGGTGCCACACCAGGATTTAAGGCTGGCTTACCCATACTCTTCAACCGGGCACGGTTGTAGTTGGTGATAGCCCAATGGCCACGGGCATCAAATAACAACTGCCTGATATTGTTTGACACATAAAACATTCTATCCATCACGGAATGCACCTGCTCACATCTGTTTGTACCCCGTGTTGACTTGTTTGAGCGTAAGAAATGGCCAGTTTTTCTATACTCTACAGTATCCATGGATATATTAACAGCAGCTTCGTCGTGTACACATCCATTAAGGATATGCCGGGCTTGATTAATAGCACACTTGCTGACCTTCTTTGTGATGAGAGGGTAGGCATCATGTGCGGTAGAAATGTCGACACACGGATCCCCATTCTTCCGATGTTGCTGTATTGCTTGCTTGTCAATGGCTATCTCCTTCTTCATCAGTAGGAGCATCCTTGCCACTATCTTCTTTGGGTTGAGGATGACACGACGTACAAACTTGGTACGGTCTGCTTTCTTCTGTGGACTGCTGAGGTTTGTCAGACCGGCCTCTTGTCTTGCGTTGTTGAGAGCATCTGTATCCTCTTGTGACGATGTAAAGATACACTTCGAGAGCTCACTCATGAGTTGGCCTTTACGGGGGTGCTCGGAGTTGATTTGCCTACCAATACGGTTCGTCAGATGAAAGGCATCTAGCTTCTTGAGCATACCATATAGCCATTTGTTGCCATCATTACGCCCAGCCTTACCACCACAGCAACCGGTATCAACATATATGATCGGTGGGAGACTTCCCTGTACGATGCACCTCTTACTCTCGTCGTCAAGCATAGCACCATGTCTCTCAACTATTTCCATAAACGCATCATGTAACCAATCACCATGTGTATCCGGTACAGCATAATATCCTAATACAACACCACCATCTCCCATGATACAGAATGATTGTGTAGCCTTCTTCCCCTTTACTTTACGAACCACTTTGTACTGATGATCCACGGCAATAGATTGTTCTGATTGAATTGATGCCATCTCCCGATTTAATGAGTCTCGATGATTGGCATAGTCCCGAAGGAAAGCATTAGTAATGGAGGCTGACTTTGCTACATATGATTCATTCATTGGAGGGAATCCGTCCTCGATTACTGCGTTTCCCATTCCGCGTGATGCCTTGACTTTTTTTTTATAATCAGACTTTAATGATGTGTGCCACCGTGTTAAGTTGACCCGGCTTGTCTTCTCTAAATGAGAAGCACTAACATTGACACGCATCTGAACAACAGCATCCATACAAATACCATCGGATGCACCTACAATTTGTGCATTCAATTCATGTTGATCTTCGGGAGGTAGTGTAGAAACATATGTACTCTCAAAAGTCTGCCATGCCTTGCCGTTGCATCGATTACATTTCATACCCATACCCTGTACAAATCGGGGTTTGCCTAATGTTCTGATTGTTTTGACCTTGTCATTGACATTGGTATCGGTAATATTAGTACTCCCACAATGAATACACCTACCCCAAGTTGGGGCAAATACTAACAGATCAAACTTTCCTTTTGTTTCTACTACCTTAATCTGATCTTTGATGTTTGATTTGCGCTTTATCGGATCGGGTTTTTCTGGTATATTAAATGGTATTGTAATGATAGATTGTTGTTGTTGTGGTGGTGCAGCAATGGCAGGTGCATTAGCTTCAGGAGCAGGCACACCGTGATATTCTCCATAATCACAATTGCAACTTGCAACTGTGGTTGGTTGATTAAATAGATTTAATTGCGTACCCGACTTAACACCATCCCTCTTCCATAACGGGCAATTAATAATCTTAGTATATGTCGTATGGTTAGCGGTATCATTCACATTGGGCGCCTTCCCTCGTAGATTAACTTTATTACTTCGTGCTAGTTTTATAAAGTCTAGTCTCCATTGGGCTGGTGTCTTTGCAGAATTGGTCATGTTATAATAGGATTTTAAATCATTTAATTGCAGTAATATATCGACTAATATATAAGCTAATACCGACCAGTATGCTGCCTTATATAGCTGGGTGCAAGTTGTCATAAGAGGCCGCCGAAGTAGGCTGATTTCATCATGATGGCAGTGCATCAATGGTGAATCAGAAAGGATACCCAAAAAAGATACCCTTTTGAGAGCAATTTAACCCTATTTTAAGGTTAAGGGAATGTTAATATTCAGGGAAAGTTAAAAATTTCCCATCGAAGGTTGCTCGAGCTCTCCTAGCCATAAATAAAGTAACGTAAGTATCTTTTTATGAGAGTTGAGAGTGTAAGATCTTTGCAAAGATGAATACGAGATCGCTTTCGTAAGTTGCTATAGTAAGGATTATTGGTAGTATGTCAATAATGATAAGAAGAAGAGCGGCAGTATCATTATTAAGTGTGATAATAGCAGTGGTACCAATAGACGGCTTTATTAGCGCAATAAATATGAAGAAAGCTTCTTCTTCTCTTTCAGCAACGTCATCCAATGACGATAGAGTAAAGGGGGTTATATTTGACATAGATGGAACATTAGCCGATAGTTGGAACCTTGGATATCAAGCTACTAAAACTGTATTATCAGAATATCACAATAAACATACACCTGAAACGTATCCATTAACATCCGAGGAATATCATTTTGGATGCAGATATACAACTCCTGAAAGACTCGCATGTCATGTAGGATTAGAACCAGATCATCCGTCATTCGAAGAAGTAGGTGAAGACTTGGGTAGTAAGTTTGATGATTATTATGTAAAGTTAGTCGACAAACAAACTGCTGGATTCTATGATGGTATTGGCGAACTACTTGTTAAATTGAATAGTGGCAATGAAGATGATGGTATACAATTGGGAGCATTGACAAATGCCTGTGTCGAGTATGCCCATGCAGTATTGAAAGCGAATTGTCCCGAGTATTCAAAAAGTACATTAGAAGGTACAATTTATCAACGTTTCAGTTCAATTCATGGAGCTAATTCTGTTCCTCGACCCAAGCCATTTGGTGATGGAATAAAACAATGTTGTAAGGAGATGAATTTACTGCCTTCTGAGATTATTTATGTTGGTGATGCACCAACAGATGGAAGAGCAGCAAAAGATGCAGAATGTAGAGCTTCACTTGGGGTTCTTTGGGGATCGAATGAAGAAGATGTCATGATTGGAGAGTTCACAACATTATGTTCAACCGTCGATGAGTTGGAGACTGCTATAAAACAGTATTTGTAAATGAATAGGTAAGAAAGTATTATAAGAATGTACATTTGATGAACTGATGTAATGTATATCATCATGTCTGAAAGTACAATGTATCTGAAAATCTGTTCTTTGGTCATTACTAGTTGAGAGCAAGATGATTTAACGAAGTTATGTGTAGTTGAAGGTATGTAAGTACATTAAAAATAACATCCATTTCTCATTTACTTTTACCTCATTAATCTGTGATTGTACCTAGGCATTGCTGACTTGGAAGTAAGATCATTGAGAAGAGAAACGCATCAATAATCACCTTGGCAGCGGTCACTACACTTGATATGACGGATATAGACGAGCTCCAAGCGCGCGGAGATCTCTTTACAAGACAGCTCGTAAAGGAAAAGCAACGGGTCGGAACTCTAAACGCACAGCTTGCTGATGTGAACTCAAAGATAGCAATGCTACGTGAAGCAAACAAACAAAAAGCCATACAATTGCTGAACAAGTATACAACCACGCCTAATGATGCAAACCAAAGGATAGACGGATGTAACCCAACACTTTTAGCGGAAACAAGCCAAACAAAAGCAAAAACCAAGCTGGAAAAACAACTAGGCAAAGCTCTTTTGAGAAGGAATCAAATTGAGAATGACAATGATGCAATTAGAGAGAAGATTGATAAGCTACGAAGAAAGGTTCACATCGATGTCAAGAACAAAGAGAATATGGAAAAAGAGCTACATAAAATACAAGATAATGTGGATGAGATTATGAAGAGATCTGCAGCCGTAGCGACTGAACGCGAGCGTCTTCAAGAACGTAGAAATCAAATCATTGAACAAGATAATGAGAAACAAGCAGCGTTTGAAAAGGATTATCGTGAATTATCAGTCTACATTGCTGATCAAGCCAAGAAACTTGAACAATCAATTTCGCAAGCCGCAAGCAATGTCGTAACACAATTGGGAAAAGTTAATAGTGGTATTGGAGCCAGTAATACTGTTATAGACTCGAAAGAAGATATTAAGCACCTCCAAACAAAGCTTGCCAAGGTCGACGCAGAGCTCCCTCTGTTGAGTAAGAGTTTGCGTGAGAATCAGTGGAAGAGTAAGTATTGTCGCGCTGTATGCTAATATATTTGACTTGCACATCTCATGATCAAATTCCCTCTATGTTTAAAGTTCATCACTTTGAGGAGAGCTTTAAACAGCTACGAGAAGTGTCTGGTCTTTCATCTACAGAAGACATTATAAACACCTTTGTCAAGAATGAAGACGAGTGTTTCTCAATATTTAATTATATTCAAGCTGTTAATTTAGAGTGCGACAAGACCATTGAACTAGCAACAAAAGTTCGACAAGATGTTGATACGTGTAGACAGGAGCAGATGGAAGCAGAGCGTGCTCGCTCGGCAACAATGAATGTTTACAGAGAGAGTCTACATGAGGTTCAGGAAAGTCCGCGTTTGTATTGTTTTATCTATGCATATGTGATGTTTGAATGAAGTCTCGGCGTGTAACCCACATTTACTAACATATGTTACAATCATCTCTCTTTCGTCTTCCTAAATCGTGACAATGCGCATCTTCCAGAAGGAACGAGAACAGCTATATGCCACTGCCATCGAAGGACGACGTACGATCGAAACCATTGCCCGTCGTGTCACTGCTTTGTATTTTAAACTACAATGTCAAAAACTTGATCAAGACAAGCACACGTCAAAGAATAACTCTTTGCCTCCACAGCTTCAAAGTGATCGAAAGCTAACGACTATTGGTGGCGGAGAAGTCTCAGAAAGGAATATATTAAAGTTGCTGGAACTCATTGAGACGAGGAGTATTCAGATTGTTGACGCGTACCTCAACCAGTTGTCTACAACAAAGCAGACGAGAAGACCTAGTTTGATCTTGTCACCGCAGATGTTTGAGCGTGCCAGTTTTGCTCGTCATCCATCGATTGCGGAATCAGACGAAGGTACCGAGTCAGATGAAGAGTCATCCTCTTCTTCCTCTGATGATGACGATGATGAGAACGGCTTTGGCCGTCCCATGTCAGTCTCTGACATCCGTCGAGAAGCAAAAGCACAAATGAAAGAGAGCAGTAGGCCAAACACGTCTTCGTCTGTTGAGAAGACAAAAGATGTGCAACTAATAGCTTCCATGCCTAGACATACAGTCGCCTAGTCTGTGTTTACTAAATGAAAAAGAATGAAGAGAAAGTATACTTGTGAAATCAAGCTATGTTGTTTGTAAAAAGTATTAACTATATTTAATTCATTGTATTCATATAAAGATACTTATGTTTGTCCATTTGAATATGTATCACTTTCATAGATTGCATCCAGGGTCGGCCTTTGTGGGTTATTAGATACCAATGGATCCATGGTAGCCTGACTATTGATTCCAGGAGATGGAAAGGAGACGCTTATTGATGGGGTACTTGATGGCTGAAGTGAGGGGATACTTGATGGCGTTTTAGACACCGATGGTTGAGTAGTATTCATTTTATTTGATAGCTCAAGACTTGGAGGTATAGACGGAGATTCCGGTTGATCTGTTGGATTGTCTGAGGTTGGCAGAGTCAAGCTTGATGGCTGTGTGCTTGGTAGCTTTGTTACTTGTGTACTAGGTGTCAATGATTGTATATGTGTCGGTACCCCGCTAGGTTCAAGAGATGGGTAAGCCGATGTAGACTCCAACACGTATGACTGACTACAAAAACGAGCATAGGCGCTGCAGATTTCCTCTTTCAATGGTAACCTTTGTGTATTGAAGTGTTGACACTCATCTGCACTCAGTCGTCTTCTTAAACTAACCTCATTCCCCTCATTAGGTTTGTGATGCCGGTGTCTCTTTCTATTGTTGAGTCCATGCATATTGTCATAGCAACAAGCAACTGGCTGGCACATGCTTTCTTCACATTCATTGTATATTGTTATAGGATCAAATGACCGCTCGTAAGCAATTATTGTTGCAGTAGGCTCCTGTTCTACTACTTGTTGTGTTTGCTCCTCGGAACAAGTATCAAAATATTTAGGCAACGACTCTTCCAATACATAATCTAAGTCATATAAAGTAGCACACCAGTCATTGTATGTATCACATACTGGAATATCATCTCCATTATAACAGTCGGGTATTGTTGATAGATAAATCGTGGCCTGAGAGCCAGATATACCAATTGATTCAAGCATTGATATTAAGAGGGTCTCATTGTCTTTTAAGCAACATAATGCAGGAGTGCAACTTCTAATACAGTCTTCAAGCATGTCAGGATGTAAATGTATTGATGGTGAACATATCTCAAAGAGATTGTCTGGAGGTTGTTTGATTGTGGAAGCTGACTCCTCATATGGCAGTGCAGTCGTCAGCTGATAGAGTGAGGGTAGTTGATTGATCCAATGGGATGGTTGTTTTGATGGTGTTGGTTCTAATATAACATCATCAGCACCAAACTTGAGACCATTCTCGCCACATAAAGTACATCCATGTTCATCAATTGAGAATTTATCATTGATTGATGCACCCCACCACAATTTGTCCATACCCAAGACTATTGAAATTAGTATTATTGTGGTTCCCCAGATACAAAACACCATGATGAATGCTTTGCAGTGTCGATGCTTGACTCTCTTCCTTCTATTTCTAGCCTTTCTAATTCTAGACTCTGTTTTTGGATTCGAGATATACTTTTGAGCCTCTATATCATTCATACTCATAAGTAGAGGTGAATGAGTAGTTTTGATTTCTTTGCCATCCTCATCTATCTGGGCACACTCGACATCTTCATCGATTGATACTGAGTGCTGCTGCTCAAGTAGACTCTTAATCAAACATTCATCATCTTCATTTGTAGCATGTAGGATACTTGGTGTGAGATATTCGTCATTATCAGGAGCTGAATCTTTAACTTCAGGTATAGGCTGATCATTATAATTTGATGCTTCAATTTCCTCTGACTGATCTTCTTCTTCCTGATCATGAGCAATGTTGCCGTCATTGTCGTCGCTATCATCATATGACTGCTCATGCTCAATATCAGATTCAACATCATCTTCAATAATTTGGTCAATACTATTGTCCTGAGGTATTCGTATTGGATACAATTTCTTACCCAGACTACCCACTTCCTCTTCGTCATCATTATTCTCTATTGTAGGATCTGTTTCTAATTGTTGATCACTCTCCGAATCAACATCACCGCGGCTTCTTTGTGACTGTGAAACAGAGACATATGATGTGTCGTATTCTTCTTTATTGCAATCATTATTCTCCTCCTCTGCCTCCGGCATATAAGATTCGCCGCCATCACTATCGATATTATTATTATCATCGTCCTCATATGATGAATGTATACTAATATCATTCTTCTCCATTGTATAGTTTGCAGAGCATATCATATCGTCCATAATGTTAATAACGTTAGAAGAGCCCTCCTCATCATGATGACTTCTGTCTTCATTGTTATGACCTTCAACAGAAGTATCATCGCTAACCGACACATCATAGTTGTAGCGACTATCACCAGCGCTACTGCTACTGTCGGACGGCATCATTATCAATTATAGAACATATTATCATACGATTAGAGGTGACGATTATGGGGAGACAATTAAGGAGGTAAAAATGACTTTTTTTTGTCATTCTTCTTGGTGCGAAGCTGAACTGTGGAAGAAAAGGAGCTGAAACATACTCAAAGATATCCCTGTTTTGTCTAAACAAATGGAATTAGAAGTATTATATGATTGGGTCTACTTATCTTTGTCTCTTGGTACATATCTTCAATCACACCTTTCTCTTTTGCAGCATATACATATGTTGCGATATGTACAGAGTATACTGCATTAGAGTTGCAAACGACGAAGATTGCCGTGTGATATTGCCTCATCCTTCTTTATCATTTCTTTTGCATCCATCGGCTCTGCTTTCTTGTCTGCCTTAAGATTCTCAATTTCAATTGATTGTTGCTCTAACTTCTTTTCTAATTCTTGGAGCTTTTGTGCCGATGAGGCCGTATCACTACCCTCTTCAGTTTGTACTTGTTGCTGTTGCAATGATGCTTCTTTCTCCACTTCTTCCTTCTTCTCACTGGCTGATACTACATCACTTTCAGCACTAGCAACTTTTGGTTCTTCTGGTGCGATCTTCTCTTTGACAGTATCTTCTAACACCTCAGCACCTGACTTGCTTTCTATAATAGCATTACTCTCATCGCTCATAGGAAGGTTCACGTCTTTGACAACATCTTCTTTCAACTCACTAGTTGCCGGTTTGCTATCAACAATAGTATCCGTATCACTAACTTCCCCATTTGAGCTTTGTAACTTTGTCGTCGTATCATCTGCCGCCACAGATTCATTAGACTTGTCAGCTTTTACTACTTTATCTGGAGTATCTATCATTACTTCACTTTTATCCGGAGTAACAACTCCACTACTTTGATCAACAGTATCCACTTGAGCTTTATCCACATCTTGCACATCTTTGATATCCTTTGTTTCAGATTCTACCATTACTTCACTTTTATCCGGAGTAACAACTCCACTACTTTGTTCAGCAGTATCCACTTGAGCTTTATCTACATCTTGCACATCTTTGGCATCCTTCGTTTCAGTTTCAGTCAATACTGTATCTGAAGGTGGAGGAAGATTGATACTTGGATTTCTGAGGGTTGATACATCGAGTTCTTTCACTGCATTATCATTAATTCCAACTCCTTGTATTTCATTTTCTGCTTCTGAATTCACAACACCATCAACATAATTAATATCAACTACAACTGAATCTTTACCAGCTTCAAAAGATACACCACCTGTAACCAACGTTGCAGGCACTTCATGTATATGTTTCGTTGTACTGGTAGTATCTCCCTCATCACCAAAGACAGAATGTCGTGCCAATATATAAACAAGGAAGAATAACGGAAAAAGAATGAAGAAACATCCAACTGCATAGTAAAATCCTGTTGGTATGTTCAACGTTACACCCTTGCCCTTCTTTCTTTTACCGCGTTTATGCCAATCACTACCAAATCGTTGACTAAAACTTTGTATAGTTGATGCGAGTGAATTGGATGGTACATTACGCTGTTGTAGTTGTGGACTGTTTGCTACTAATGGACGAACTTCTCTTTCATGATCAGAGGCTGATCCACCGAAGGCAGCTGCTTGGGCATTTCTTAGATTAGAAAGCAAACTCGGTAATGCAGACTTCTTCTTCCTCGTATCTGGAGATAACTTTGGACTTGTTAAGTTGGACATCTGTGTTTGTAGTATATATTTTGTGCTTTTTTTATTGTCGTATAATCCCTGGCTGATTGTAACAAATAAAAGAACAATATCTTATGGTATATTTGTTTGTAATAAGAACCAGCACTACCGACAACTACCGATTCTATTATTATGATATTGTGATTCCTTCAATGGTAATCTATTGATTTTGCTGCAACGCTTCTTTACCAAGGCACGCACACCTCATACATTTATTATCAAACAACTTCACCCTTCGAGATTACCTTGTAGTTAATTGCAATAAAACGGTATCCTTCATAAAATTTGGGTCTTAAAAACAACTCAAACAATACTTAGGAAGATGTCGAGGGCAGCTAAGATTGCCGCGGTGGCAAGAGATATATTCGGTACACTACCAAATAGAAATGTTCGGACTGGTATGCAGTTTCTGAAGAAGCCGCTGACGGGGGCATACGAAGCTAGATATTATATGGAATCAATAGAACCCTATGCAAGAAAGGTGAGTTGTGTTGTGTAGTTATACCTATACTATTACAACTATTCATACAATATACCATTGGAACATATTGTTCAATAGATGTACCTGTTTTCGTATGGTTGATATTATTTACCCCGCAACTTTAAAAAACTAATTGCTCACATCACATGCAATTTACATTATCTACTAACTCAATTGTTTGAAAGGCACAAAGAAGTTGTTCGTTAGTACCAATATATACATCTGAATTACAGGAAAGAAGACATTTGAAATTAAGAACATTGAGAGGAAGAGGGAAGGGACCACCCAAAAAGGGCTCGGGTAAAAGAAATTAATAATTATAATATAAAACAGCTCAGAGTATGTTCGTTGGGATTTAGTTGGTAGTCAACTAAATGAAAGTATAGTAACTCAGTTGAGAGAATTCAATATATTGGCAAATATTGTTTCAAAGAGACGTTTGGGTTGATAAGTACCTCTCGGCGTTGCAGAGAAAGTGGTTCAAGATGAAAGTTAGGTATTAGCGGCCTTGACTTATTATGGGATCGATTCCTCTACTTAATAACCTGTAAATAAAGCTCCTCTTAAAACACACTACCTGCAAGTATATATTAACCCATCTTTCGTCAACTACATAGCAGAGTTTCTATGGGGGGTTTCAGTATAGTTGGGGAAAGATATACTAAAGATAGAAGACAGATCTCAACGCTAACTCTTTTTATAGTTACTTAGTTCTATTACCAAACTAAACAACTTGTGTTTATTTCCTACGTCCAGTAGAACAAGTGTGTTGTCCACGGACACGGACACCCCACCAGTGACGAAGACCACGGTGGGCACGAATCTTCTTCATCCTTTCAATATCATCACGAAGCTTGGCATCGAAGTTCTGTGCAAATACCTGTGAATACTTTCCAGTCTTGAAATCCTTCTGTCTATTAAGGAACCAAAGTGGAACCTTGAATTGACGTGGGTTCTGAATAATAGCAACAAGCTTTTCAATTTCATCGGCTGTTAGTTCTCCGGCACGTTTATTGACATCAATTTCAGCCTTCTTGCAGATAAGATCGGCAAAACGACGTCCGAGACCCTTAATCTTTGTTAGGCCGAAGACGACATTTCTCTTTCCCTCAACGTTAGTATTCAGAATACGCAAGATATGCTGGAATTCAGCTCCTTGGTGCATAGACATAGACCTGAGAAGTTGGAAGTAAAGGTTAAGTGAGAAAATAAGAGATGGGTGAGTATATTGTTTGAGTAGAAAATTGACAGGCAGCATACACCGACAGAAATGTAAAGTTCCCCCATTATCTAATTGCAATAGTATCAACACCCCACTACATTCCTTCCAGCCCAAAAGGGAGCTCATCTTAAGAGAAAGGAGATATCAACATTCTGTGTTTAGAACACATAAATGTGTATCCTCCCTCATCTCCCCCAAGCTCCATCGACGGCGCATAAACTACCGCGATATAATATCGATACTGTTTGCAATATTACTGCATATGATAAGCTTATTACGACAGCTCCACTTTGATGATAGGGTAATAATAGGTGGATGACAACATTGATTGGCTCTTAAAAGATACCATATATTTAATCGCCGCCGCCATCTTTCTCCAACCAACAGCACCGCCATCCACCGCTTACATATCTTACTATTTCTCTGGCTAATTAGAATACTTACATGATTGATATATAGTTATTGTTATTGACCAAGTCCGCACTAATAATCCTCCTATCAATAATGCAATAAAATATTGGGCTCAAAATATTACAAGTGTAATAATTTGAAATGTACTCATAACCTTTAGTAAACCGATACGATAATTCTCCCCCCGAGGGCTAGCCCACTCAGTGGCTACAAAAATGTCCAACAGAAATTAGATGCCATAAGCAATCAGCCTACTACTACCAGCCTAATAAAGCATAAAAACAGTGCATGAATAGCAGTAGTCGTAGTAGTGGCAAACCCAATGGTAGTGGTGCTCCTCGTGGTAGCACCACTAGCCGTAAATCACCAACTAAAAAATTTGGTAAGAATCTCAATAAATTAACATCCCAAAAATTATCAGCACCTCCGGTACCTGTGCCTAATTCAATTCGAGGTACTACATCCTTTAGTGGATCGGCTAGTTCACGTAATGGATTGTTATTATTAAGTACTAAATCAAAATCAACAACAGCTGCTACTAGTAGTAATGCAGCAGCGGCTACTAATAATTCGGCATACACACCCGAGGGTGCCCGAGCAGCTGGTATATTAGCACCATTAGGACGACCAAGTACAGCACATGATAAATTACTACAATCGGCAGGATCACGTACTGATGCAATCGGAATAGATGGTACTATTGATAAAAGTAAATCAACTGCCACGCCTGCTTGGGGTGGTATAACTGAGAAGAAGCCATCATCAACAACATCAGAACCACAGCCTAAAAAAGATAAAGCACCAATGTTATTACAGGCTGGTAGACCATCTGTACCAATTAATAGTAGTAAAGAAGTACCATGGAGTATCAATGAGCGATTAATATCTGAACCACCATCGATAGATCGGAGGAATAATAATTCAACTACTATGATTAATATGGAACGCCCTTCAGGAGATAATAACAGATCGTCTTCGTCATATCGTGGTAATTATTCTGGTGATTATAATAATTATAATAATCGAAGTACGGGAGATTATAATAATTATAATAATAGAAATGGGGATTATAGACCGGGTGGTGATTATAGAAATCGGGATTCTCCGGGAGATTACAGAAGTAGAGATTCGGGAGATTACAGGCCAGGAGGAGATTATAGATCATCATCGTCTCGTTTTGAGAATACTAGGGAATATAATTCTCGTCCTTCTAGATATAACACCGGTGATTCATATCAAATGGCATCATCTCGATATTCTGAAAGTAGTAATAGTAGGGAATATAATAGGAATGGAGGGGATACATCATATCAATCTGCATCGAGATTTGGTAGTAGTAGTAGATCTACTTCATCATCCGGTTATAATAATAATAATGATTCATCATTAGGAGGGGATTATCCATCATCTAAACGATATAATGATAGGGATAATATGCAACAACAGCAGCAACAGCAAGAGCAACAACACCACAATGAACCGCCAATTGTAAAGGATAGATTTGCTAATTTTTCATCATCGAATGTTGTTAAGGACATTGCACAAAATGTGGAAAAGGTTAATATCAATAATGAAGTAGTAAATCCAAATAATAAAATCAAGATTACGGAAGATAATCCAAATTGGAATAAAAGTAGTAATCCTCGATCGCCTGGTTTTTGGAACCGGTATCACGGCTCAGATACTGCAGGACCTGGTACCACTACTCAAAGTGGTGACAGTGAAACTGCTACTCAACCAACTACCGCTGATAATAAACCCACAATTACATCAACAACACAATCCTCGGGAGAATCTCCTCCTGCTAAAGATGTTGATCAGGTAGAGTACATGTCGAAATTAGCCAAGGAACGGCAGGAAAAACGTCGTTTGGAAGAGGAGGAACGTATGGCTGCACAGAAGGAACGAGCTGCCGCACGTCTGCGTGAGTTGGAAGGGAAACGGATGGAAGAGAAGAAGAAGGAACAGCAGGAACAGAGTGAGACACGGAAGGAATTGTCTAAACCGAGTATGCCACTTGAACTACTTGGAAAATCTAAAAAGGATACTACAACATCTACTGAGACACCTTTGCAGGCTGAGCCACCGCCATCTTCTACTTCTGCTGCCCCCAAACTTCTTACATCACCCAAAAGAGCAAGTCCTCCTACAAATACAGAGAAGAAGAAAGTTGAACGAACATTGTATGATCCAGATCGTACTGTTTGGGGTAAGGGAGGTTCTTCCAAAACTGACGAACAGCAGGAAGTGTCTAATACAAACAAGTCACCAGTACATGGACCTTCACCAACACCTGTCGCTGGATTCTCGGCAACAACCGATAATAAAAAGAGTGCTACACCTATTCCTATACAGATGGTTCGATTAAGTGATTTGAGGTCAGATGAACAAGTTAGTTCCCCTCGTGGTGGTGCTGAAACTACCGTTGATAATAGCCAGAGTAGTGGTGGTGGTGGTCCTCGATTGTTATTTGATCCGACAAGTGGGGGTATGGTCTCTGCATCGGTCAAGAATTCAAAGCAAAAACGATCATCAAAGGATACTTCGAAGATTATTAGTAGAGGGATGATGGGCAGCGCCATTGATGGTTCAGATAATACTAAACCAGTGCGTGGGAAGCAAGGAAAAGGCAATCGAAAAGATGATGCTACTGCACCACCCCAGCGAAGTAAGAAACGTCAACCTTCCAAGAAGCGAAATCCTCGTACCCGTGGGGTACTTTACAAATTAGATAAGGGAGGGAACTACATGACTGCTGATGGATGTGAACCGGACAATGGGTATGGTTCCCATCGTGTACCGGGTGGCAAAGTGAAGAATCCTACTGCATATGCTAAATTGATGAAGAAGGAAAAAGTGCAAACAACAACCACGGCGGAGACGGCTCAACCAAATGATATGACTGTCCCAACCACAACTACAACTACTGCTACTGAGGGATTTTCGACTGCCACCGAGGGATTTTCTTATCGAAATGATCCTGGATTTATACAACATCAATTTGAGGCTCAGCAACAGAAGATTCTCGAGGATGCTTGGGCATCACTGGTTGAGAATAAAGATGACGAGGGAGGTGGGGAACAACAATCTGCGTCTCCGGGAAAGCAAGTAGTACCAACAGCTAAATCTGGAGATGATGAGTATGCAGCTGCCTTGGCAATCAGTCCATCAAGAATTGGTCTCAATTTTGACACTAATAACAACATGGATTCTATCATGCTACCACCAGCAATTGCAGCAAATGCAAAACCAAGTCAAGAAGTTGATTTGGCCCAGTTTGCATTCGAGACTACCAGCACAACAACGCAACAGCCTGCTGCAAATCCATTCGCCTCGCTTGGAACTGGATTATGGGGAGGCGGAAGTTCTGCTGGCGGTGCGACAACGAGTACATCATATGGAGACTTGGGTGCATTGACTGGCTGGGCACCAACTCCTTTCTCAGCCGATACGACAACTGAAACAGCAGGACAATCATCAAAACTTGGTCTTTGGGGGTCGAGTGCATTAGAAGAAGACACAACAAATGGGACAGATTGAATTGACAAGTAGTAACCCGAGAGAAACTATTCAATGTCCCGGAAAAATGAAAAGAATCCTTTAGAGGGTTTATATTGTTTTAGGTTACTTTAATAACTTTGTCAGATAATGTTCAAGGTTGGGCAAATGCTACAACCACTTCACCACCGAACATGACATCGTTGAAAACCTACATGGAATGACTATTACGATTGACAACAGAAACACAAGGTATATCTTATATATGGATATAAGTCGACGTGCTACTCATCTTGGCAATTGTGCAGATATTTATAAAAGTCTGCTGCTGAGATTCTATTCCGTGATATTCTTATTCTTGCATGCTGATTCTAAATTCAGCAAATAATAGTATGATTGAATAAGATAAAACATCCACTAATCAATCACTTCATGTGTATGTAAATAGTATTAATGTTTATATGTGCAGTATCGTATCACTAATCATCTGGATTTGATCCTAGTAGCGACAAGACCAATGACAGACACAGCCAGCAATGTCATTGATATCTTTCCCAACATTGAATCTTTCGATCTCGGTATTATTTGTCTAACTTCTAGCTCATTGTATCCTGTATCAGTATCCATTACTCTTCTAAATTCTATACCCTTAGCAGTACCCAATACTAGCTCGCAAGTTGTAAAGATCGTACCATCAATCAAGTGGCCGCCGATGGCATTCCCATCGGAGTCAGATAATGATATATGGACGTGACATCCATCATTTCGACTAAAGGTACCAGTTAAGCCAATTATTTCAAATCTTTGATTGTAATATTTAATTTCATTGTCATCATTATCTTCTTTCCCATCCATTCTAGAAGCATTTGCAAGCTGATACCAATACAATGCTAGAGTGTTAAGTTTAGAAAGAAAGGTAATACAAGCATAAAAGTATATACTTACCCTTATTGTAGCATTCTGTAACGACCCCACTGCTGTAATGATAAAACAAGATCCGCATTCTTCTTTAGGTATTCTTGACAGTATAATTGACGCAGCTTGTTTCAATGATGGCATGAGTCTATCCCCCGGTCGTAGACGGAGACAGTGCGCTGTTATTGCGCCCGATGGAGGTACTATTAGAGTTGGTTCTGCCATCTGATAAAGAACTATTGAATACCAGTACTTAAGTACCTCGCTCTCGCCCCTTGCTTCTTCTATGTACAATACAAAAAAAATGACAAGTCAAAAAATAAGGCAGGGGTATCCTATCTAGGGTATCCTTTCAATCACACCTCTCAATAATCTGGGGTAGAGAACGTGCTACAATTCCGTGAGTACGTCAAATTATTAGGGGGTACCAAACTCTTCAAATCACTACCCCAGATCTTCTACGTGTTGCAACGTCAGCACCGCATATCACATATCTTCGGATCATTCAGCAATTTTTCTTCCTGAACCAACTTATAAACGAAGCTTCTATGCCATTACATTGCAAAGCATTAAACTACTATAACTACTACATTATCATTCTACTAAATAAACATGGCTGCTCAAGACGTTAAACCAGACCCAAAGATTATCGATCTTCTCAAAAAAGAATCAGAATCAAAAATTGCTCATGTATCATTGGAATATTTCCCACCCCGAACTGAACAGGGTGTTAAGAATTTACATGCACGTATGGATCGTATGCTTGCCAATACCAAGTGCTTATATACCGATATGACATGGGGTGCCGGTGGATCTACAGCTGACTTATCATTAGACCTTGCATTACATGCACATAATCATGGACATGTATCGAATATGCATTTGACTTGTACTAATATGGAAAAGGATGGTGATCCAATTGCTGCCGTTCATGATGCACTTCAGAAGGCATATGATGGTGGTATTCGTAACATTGTTGCATTGCGAGGCGATCCACCAGAGGGTGAGAAGGAGTGGACTGCCGCCGATGGTGGATTTTCATGTGCATTAGATTTAG
>Ga0214477_100755_pt1 | contig 20458 bp, 13 predicted proteins | sample M1_20Mar14CPVII9_FD_165058 | JGI IMG/M metagenome (GOLD analysis project Ga0214477, IMG submission 165058) | Marine eukaryotic communities from Monterey Bay, California, United States - M1_20Mar14CPVII9sort6BwellC16 | ecosystem: Environmental > Aquatic > Marine > Unclassified | place: USA...
CCCTGAACTGGCATTGCCTCTAGATCCAGATGCCAAAGAGATGAACATGGAGCATTTGTATGTAGAAACATTTGGTCATCCACTATATCACATCAGTACAGTTCCACTTGGACTTCTGTTTAGTAGATGTTTTCAAGATCACCCATGCGAATCACAACGTGACAAGACAATAAAATAATACTATACACTACTACTTGAATAGATATTGAGGTCAATAGATTGAGGGGCCTTACTCCATCCATCCAATGAAGTTGTCACTGTGATCGCTATCGACGCTTTGATTTTCAATGCGTACGTGAATAGATTTCGTTGCATCGCCACATCGCCTTAGTGATTTAGTATCAAAGTAGCATGCAGCTTTTTATTGAGTTCGATACAAGCAGTATACGATGATGTTTCGATATACTATTAGTAGAGGTGGCGCTGAAGCTTTAACGATTGGTGGTGGTAAGTCGTTAGTGTTAGTGAAATCGATGCATAACACAGTAATACACCACACTTTACTCACTCTCTTTTTATCATTTATTCTGACATCCTCTGCAATAAAATATAGGAAAAAAATGGATGCCTAGATTGCAATCCATCAGTATAGCTAACAAACAAACAATACGATGTACATCATCAGATATCAATAGTGGATTTGGTATGGGAATTGGGAATGTCAACCACCAACACATACCGTCGGACGATGATATGTTTAAACATGTAGTATCTCCTAAAACTGTTAGTGTGATTGGTGCTCCGATGACATATGGTCAGCCTTTTGTTGGTACAGATTCTGGACCAACATTACTCAGAGAGAATGGACTACTCAAAGATTTAAGTGCCCTGGGTTGGAGAGTTGAGGATATACCAGATTTAGATTTCTCATCAATCTGTGCTGAAGCTATAAAAGAAAACACATCATCACACAATACAAATGCTAGAAACAGTCTTCAAGTAGGAGCAGGAACAAAAGTACTTGCTGATTTGGTAGAAGCTAAACTCAAAGTGGGTACATTTCCTTTAATACTCGGCGGTGATCATTCAATAGGAATTGGAAGTTTAGCTGGGATATTGCGTGCCAAACCGAATACTGGTGTGATATGGGTAGATGCACATGCCGATTTGAATATACCCAGAGTATCAGAAAGTGGTAACATGCACGGCATGCCATTAGGATTAATGATGAAAGAGTTGATACCTGATAGAAGTATCATCCCAGGACTTGAGTGGTTAGAAGAAGAAGGAGCAAATCAACCGTTTCTTTCACCAGATGCACTTGTATATGTAGGATTGAGAGATATCGATAAAGCAGAGCGACAATTCATCCGACAACTGGGTATCAAGTGCTTTACAATGTATGATATTGATCACCTCGGAATTGGGCGAGTGATGGACTTGGCATTAGACCATCTACAAGGTAGACCTCTTCATTTATCATACGATATTGATGCAGTAGACCCATTGCTTGCCCCGGCTACCGGAACAGCTGTCAGAGGTGGTTTGACTTGGAGAGAAGCTCACTTTGTTGCCGAGTCTGTGGTCAAGAGTGGAGCGTTATCATCCGCAGAGATTGTCGAGGTCAATGCGACTCTTTCCAATGATGATGGGGCTAGGTCGACCGTAGAACTAGGACATCAACTCATCACCGCTATGCTAGGAGAGGTTATATTGTAGAGCTAGACCTTCAATATACTAGGGGAAGCTAGTTATATCAACTTACTAGACATTATCATAAAAGTGATACTTGTTGACACCGTTGTTAAATTTAAATAAAATTTAACAACGGTCGTTGGTGGTGGAACTCAATTCATTCGGATGGATGGCATGAACATATCAAAAGCTCGGAAGAACAATTGGAGCGACTTCAATGGATCAATGGATACAGCTATCAGTCGAACAGCCTTGAAAGCGGATAATTTATTATCAAGAACAAGCATAAGAAGAAACAGTTATCTACTCGACCACCAAAGAAACAAGCCTCGCAAACGAGGAAGTCCAAGCCATAAATGAATGATGAGGAAATGGATGGTGACATGTCATGGATAAGGTCTCGGCCATCCTTTAGGGAGGCTTGTTCTAGGGGTAGTCAAACAACTACCGCCGACCCAGATGAAATCGACTTGCTAGAGAAAGAGGAAGCGAGACCCCGATCATCTGCAAACAATGTTCGCAGAGCTAGCCTTCTATTGGGTGGTCTAAATGCCTTATACAACTCTCCATGTGCCGAGGTTGCTGACCCGGAAAGAAGTATAAAGTTTGAGATTAGGAGCACCCCTTCACACACCTGCCCCTATAACATATATTACCATAATCAGGTTATACCGGAGCTAGACCGAGTTCTTCAGTGTAGAAGAGATTGGGAAGATAAATGCCAGTCTTTTCAAAATGAGCTTGCAAGGAGAATACTACATGGCTGTTTCGTTGTGTGGAGAACGAGTAATCTCAAGTACATTCAAAAAGATTTGTTGGCATCTGTTGACGAGAACAGTAACAGCTTCTTTAGGCAAAGACGAACAAGTGTCGTGAAAGTGTGGAGTAGAATATCCATGGGGCTTAACGCTCAAAAGGAAGTATTTGAGAGGCGCGGCTGTACCGATTTGGCAGCAGAAGCTGTAGCACGGAGAGTATTGAGCAACAACGACGATGGTACATCCATTACAGGCTCTACACTCGATGAGGAAGCCGACTCATTAATCTCTTCTAGGTTTGGACTTGATATATGGCTAAGTGGATATTACAAGATCACTTACTTTCGTATGTGGAGAGATAGTATTCGTCTTCCGGTTATGTATTACAACAAGAAGTTATGCAGAGGAATACTGGTATGCTGGAGAGATGTTACAAAAGTTTCAAGCTCATTGAAACTAGATTATACTCGTTACATTGAGGCTAAAGCTTTTAGTAGGCGGAAGATGATCAGAGCAGTCTTAAGACGATGGAAGCGTAGACTGCAAGTGCAACATGATTTTGCTAGATTATGTGCAAGATTATACCAGTACAGTATTGAAAGGAAGAGAGAAGTACTACACCATTGGAAGATATATATGCTGACAAATCAAGTGTATTGCAGATTACCTTTCCAACAGTGGAGAGAGCATACATTTATTGAGAAGCATCGATCAAGGATTTATGATCGACTTCTATTAGTGTATTTACGATCCAAGGCGCGTCAAAAGCTTCGTAATAGCTTTCGTCTATGGAGACAAGATGTGCAATGTAAAGAAGTGACCTCTCTCTACACTAGAAATGAATTAGCATCAGGATTGCTCGACCAGAAACAGAAGTGTACAAAGCTAACTCATGAAAATGATGATATGGCCAAGAAGATTGATTGTCTTACACAACACGAAAAGAAATTAGAGGCACAAGTGTCAAGACTTGAAATTCAATTGAAGAAGTCCGAACAGGCTAGAAAAATCGCGGAACAAAAGCTGTCTACTCTCAAGGCAGCAGATAAGATCTTCTCTGGTAGTGGCATATCATACACTGGTAGCTCTAGCATACAGAAACTCTGCCCAGTCCTAATACATAGTAGAAATATGATATAAAACAACACGTCTTACACAAGCACATCCATTTATATTATTTCTCATTTGTTCACCTATTCTACTTCACTTAGCACCGGAACGTCGACCTTCTTAGCTAATCGCAAACATGTTCCGCTAATGTGATGAGCATTCAAGCCTGCCATCTCATACTGTTCATATTGTGTAGCTGCTTCAAAGTATGTATCTGGCAATACCATTGGTCGGAATTTCAAGTCACCATCATCAAGTGCTCCATCCAAGGATAGGAAGTGCAACACATGATCACCGAATCCACCAATACTTCCTTCCTCAACAGTTATGATGATACCATTCTCCTTCACCAAATCCCTAATCATATCAACATCCAATGGCTTCATAAATCTAGCATCGGCAACAGTTACGGCAAGATCAGGATCCTTCTCCTCCACTTCATCCGCGGCAATTAGTGCCTCAGAAAGACGTGTGCCGAATGATAGAATGGCAACACGATCTTCTCTCTTTTGTCCACGAGATCCAGCACCTAGTGTTGAATCGGTACTGCCATTAGCTGTGATAACTTCTTGCATAGCACGAACTCCTCCTGGTTTACGGATAATACGTCCCTTTCCTATTTCAACAGCAGCGCCTAAAAAATAAATGAAAGATACCGCTGTGAGCATTTGCACAACACAACTATTCTAGAATAAATAACAAAAAACATGACACATAAACTACTCACCCTTGGTGGGGATTTCTCCATCTTCCAATTCATAACCGAATAAATTCTGTAATTTATCAGCACCATATCCTACACCACGAGGATACCTCAATACAGTTGGTCCGTCATCAAATTCTGCACATGTCTGAACCATATTCCTTAACTCAATTTCGTCACTAGGACTCATAATCGTCAAATTGGGAATACATCCCATGTACGCCAAATCATAGCATCCATGATGAGTGGGTCCATCATTACCAACAACACCCGCACGGTCCAATATCATACGAACGGGTAAATTCTGAATGGCCACATCATGTACAACCTGATCATAACCACGTTGCATGAATGTTGAATAGATACAGCAGAATGGCTTAAGACCCTCACATGCCATACCCGCCGCAAATGTCACGGCATGCTGCTCGGCAATACCTACATCAAATGTCCGCTTGGGGAAACGCCTTCCGAATATATCCATACCGGTTCCTCCAGGCATGGCGGCGGTAATACCCACAATAGCCCGATCTTCGGTGGCCGCATCAATCATAGAATTGGCCATGATCGATGTAAAGGAAGGAGCAGCAGCCTTACCCTTGACTTGTACACCAGTACCAATATTAAACTTTGCAACACCATGCATACGATCACTGGCCTCTAAAGCGGGTGGGTATCCATATCCCTTCTCAGTCTTGATATGTAACAACACCGGCTTGTTGGAATCAGAATCACGTAACTTTTCAAGAATTGGGACCATATTTTCTAAATCATGTCCATCAATCGGACCTACGTAGAAGAAACCCAATTCCTCAAAGATGGTACCACCGGTAACAATACCACGTGCATATTCATCAATACGTTTATTCACATCTTGTACATTCTCGGGGAATAGACGATTTAATCCCTTGGCAAAATCACGAAAGTCTTGAAAGGGTTTCGATACGAGTAAGTTACTGGTATAGGCACTTAATTGCGATGCGGGGATTGTACCACCCGCCGATTGTGTTCCGGTTGGTAATGAAACTTGTCCATTATCATTCAAAACAACAATCATACGTGAACTTAAATATCCAGCATTATTCATTGCCTCATATGCCATCCCTCCCGTAATGGCACCGTCACCAATAACCGCAATACAATTATTCTTACGTTTCTTTAATATACTCTTGGCAACACTCATACCCTGTGCGGCACTAATACTTGTGGAGGAATGTCCAGCACCAAATGAATCATACTCAGATTCCTTACGTTTACAGAAACCTGACATACCATTAAGTTGACGTAAGGTTGGGAAACGGTCTCGTCGTCCCGTTAACATTTTATGTCCATAACATTGATGTGCAACATCCCAAATAATATCATCCTCGGGCATATCAAATACATAATGTAATGCCACTGTTAATTCAGTAACACCTAACGAACTACTAAAATGTCCACCAGTCTTTGAAACTGCCTCGATAATTTCCCATCGTAATTCATGTGCTAATTGTTCTAATTGTTTTATATCTAATCGATTCATATCATGTGGAAATTTAACTGAATCGAGTATTGGTTTCGACGATGGTCCGGCATAGGGTGGTCCATCGGGTGTTATGCGATTTACTGCTTCATTAAGTTGTGTATTCTTTTTATGTAGACTGGCGGTAGCTTGTCTATTATTTATTGGTGTTGTGAAAGCTGTTATTGTTGAGGAGGAAGATAATGCAACTGCTGATAGGAATGCAGCAGATATAAACTTCATCTTGCTATTATTATTTCTGTATTATTACTACTATGCTTTGCAATAATTTTGCAATGTTCTTTGTGCACAACTTATGATATAATGAGTAGGTTTTTATTGCAATTCGTTTCCTATGCTACCTGCCACTCCTGACTAAAGATCTATTGGTTGTGTGGTGTAGCTACAGATATATAGTGTAGCGTTGTAGTAAGGTATTGAAGAGGTGTTCAATTTAGTAGGTGCGTGTAGTAGGGCAACTTAGTGCGTCTTTATTTGCCTCCACGTTTTTTGGCGATAACCGTTCTTTTAGTCAATGTTGAAGTTGAGAGGAGAATCCTTTCTTCCATCTTTTAACGACGGCAAGACGATGTTCCTTCGCCATATTTATTCCCTGTGTATACTACAATCAAGTACTGATAGAACTGTCAACCTGGTGATTGGTGGCGATTCCCTACTTGGAGCGGCGGCAATAGAGTAAAGTTGTTGCAAAGAGCAGAGTAGAAGAAATATATTGTTAATGTGTCCTTCTTCAACGGTGCCAGCGTCAGAACATAGCAGTCTACTTGGATATTCAATTAGTAATGACATTGATAAGTCGCACAACTTTTCATGTGATGGGTCAAGAGACGATGATAGTTCTTTTAAAACAAAACAACAGGATCAGAAAAGCAAATGGTATATCATTCTATTAGGTCAATCGATAGCGCTATCACTATCTTGTGCTAATGCTGCATCGTCAAGACTAGAAAACAAGTATCAGATCCGTATACCTACATTTCAAACAGGTATTGTATACATTATATTATCATTTCATTTGATACCTCTCTTTTGGAAAGAGAGGACGAAGAAGCAACATGATAATGATAATGATACTGATGTTAGCAAAGATATAGATATGACAAGCTATGGCACAAAACAATATTCGAATGATATTAAACAATCACAAGATATGCCACAGGAACTCGAATCAAAGCGGCAGTACTCACTTCCATTTACAAATCTATCACTACATACACCATATACAACTTACATCTTGCTATCCATACTTGATATTGAAGCAAATTATTTAGCAATGTTATCATTTCAACACACAAGTTTGAGTTCATCAATGTTGTTCACATCACTTTCAATACTTAGCACTGTCCTACTTCGTCAATTTATATTTAAGAGTGTAAGTTATGGTACCAAACGGCTGATCGGCGTAGTTCTATGTTTGATCGGTGGTTGCACATGGTTGTGGCATGAGTATTATACTGATACTTTCCAGCTTGACACATCGTTCGATGGAGATAGAGAAACAAATACTATAATTTACGGTGACCTATTGGCACTTGCGGCGGCGTTTCTCTATGGACTAAATGATGTCGCTGCCGAATATTTCGTCAAAGCAAATAATGACAGTGTAGAATATCTTGGAATACTTGGGTTCTTTGGCAGTATCTTTAGCTTCGGTATTCAAGTTCCCTTACTCGAGAGAGAGGAGGCTTGGAGACTGACGTCAAATGGAATTGGTAATCAAGAAGCATTTCTTTTCATATGCTTTGTCATCCTGCTTTCTTTCTTCTACATATCTGTAATGAAGTTTTTATCATTGTATGATGCAACAATATTGAATCTATCACTGCAAACATGCCCGCTGTGGGCCGTAGCTTTGACTAAGATACAGAATTCAATCGACAAAGGAATCGGTAATGAGTTGCTGAATATGCCACCCGTGACATTTTTCATATCGCTGGCAATGATAATGGTAGGTATGGTGTTGTATGAGAGCAACATAGTTGATGAAAGAAGCGACGTAGCAGTAGATGAAAAGAACACTGAAGTTATATAACTGATTCATATTCTAGAGCTTTTATATCTAGATATAGACAGTGCATATTATTAAGTTATTATATGCACAGTTGTGAAGTTTTTACACGATCCACAAAGCAATCCAATATACCTCCTGTCCCTCCAACAACCATACTACTTGAATCCGGATCAACAGACAAAGAATAGGTTGCAGGTGGCGTGCACCACGATCGACTCGATCTTTCCGCAGAGGTCGATTCCCAAAAGGAAACTCTTCCTTCGTTTCCCCCAGTTACAAAACTGTCCAGAGATTGATGAACCACTGTATTTATACTTTCTCGTGTAACACGTCCTGATGTAAATGTCCTGGTAGGTAAATGCCACAATGTCATAAAGCCAGAGCTATTTGGACCAGATCGACTAGAGTTGTTCTCCGATCCACCGCATAATGCTAACCAATTTCCATTTGTAGCCATGGATGATACCCAATTGTTGCTATTGGATGCATTGTTATTCCAATTTGTAGATGAAAACCCCCTATTACTTGAGGATGTTGTGTCGGTTGTGACCAACTGTTTGTTCTTAATCATTGCGGATTGTATATTTATCATCTCAATCAATTTTCTCTCCTTTCCATCCCAGAATCCTAACTTTCCATCCTCTCCACCAGTCATTACATATCGTGATCCCATACCATCACTCTCTGGAATTGTTTTAACAACATGCAAGTAGTCTGTATGACCTACACTTCCTCTTCCACCGCTTGCACCTCGAAATGTACCCAATAACTTTTCAGTTGCAATATCATATTGATAACAACCAAATACATCTCCTGCAGCTCCATATAGAATACCATTCGACTTGTCATAACTTATAGAGTTAATCTCAACACAGCTACCAAAAGTGGTAGATGTATGTGGATTAAATGTTGTGATCGGTGTGATATTGGAACTTGTGGATAATACTGGATCTTGACATTTAATTTTCTTTGGCTTTGGAATTGATAATTCATTTCCATCTATTGCTGCTGATATCGCTTCTTCAAACTGTGACCATTTGTACATTACTATTCCTACATCTCCGGATACCACCAAGTAATGTTCATTATTTGTTTCAATAAATTGCAAATCATATAATACATTGTTTGTTTTGCTGTTTGTATTATCTCTAGAATTAATTGGTACACTGTCCATGAAATTAGATTGAATATGTACGTGATATGAGATTTCATCAAGCAAATTGCACATAACATGTAAATTTTATGTTCATATTGATATTATATACAAAAAAAAAAAACATACCTAATAATTGGCTTCAATAGTCCCCTATCTGATGTAGAATGTTGATCCCAAATAACAATATCTCCATCAGATGTACATGCAACAACATATCTCTTATTATTATTACATACTGGGCTATAGGCCGATCCATATACTGTGCAACTTGATATTGATGGTGTGTTATTATTGGCATCACTTGCTTTGTTGTGATATTTTACATAATTGTTTTGACACTGGAAGAATTTCCGCTTTGCTTCATCTAAACCACGAGGCTGATTTTGTGTTGCAATAGACGTCATACTCATGTATGATATATTTTAGTGGCGTCGAGTATGGCCGACAATAATATAATCTCATTAAAATTATGAGAGTTGAAAATTATTATGAGAGTTGAATGATGAATGAAAGTCCTTAAGATAGCAGTAGCACTAGCAAGAGATGAGAAGCAGAGGAGCGAGTCTACCAAAGATGTAAACAATGCATATATCATACTAAGACAACAGATGAAGTAAGGTATGTGATTCTGATAGGGATTAGGGATTTATATTAGCATAATGCAACTATAGACGAATCAGTAGCCACAAGACATGTTCTCTTTCGAACATACGTTGATATTCTATTCGAACTATAATTAGCATGTGTAAAACTAATCCCTTGTTTGAGCAACATAATGCTTGTGATTATAAAGTAGAACAGTATGTCTATTACTTTCTTTCAACTTCACATTTAGCCTTCAAATTTAGCCATAATATAATCCTTCTTCCCCAGACATTATATTATTGCTTCCCTTCCATTTGATTCTTGTATGCAATGCCCTGCTGCCTAGCTTGAATTTCCATGATTTTACCCTGCATAGCCTGTTGTACTGCCTGAACATTCCTTGAGCTTGCCTCGGCAGTTGCCATGACATTGTCACTGTTAGCATCAACTACTTTGCATTTTCGTTCTAATACCTTGATTGCATCCTTGGCAGATTTTTCAACAAAGAACCCGGCACCTAATTCAACTAATACCTTGTTTGGATCGACGATCTTTCCTGGTGCATAGAGTGATTCAGTCAGTGGGATCATTATTTCTCTTCCATCACCCGATCCATTCAATTCTGATAGTGAGTTTTTAGCTGAGGTAAGACGTGCTGATACCGACCGTAGCTGTTGAAATTGTGCAGTAAGTTGTTCTAATCTACCTTCTTGTTGTTGTTTGATAGAATTTAATTGATCAAGGGACATTGTATCAATGTTAATACCTTGTTGCTGGTCATTGTTTGTCGAGGTCATTTTTTTAGAAGTGCTAGGTATATATTGTATATTATTTATATAAATCTGCGGCGTATAATAATACTATGGTGTAAAATATGATAGACGGGTGTATATCCAACTAATCAATGGAGTATAATAATGATCTATAGGGTGTGGTTGTACTATGAGACGATCGATAGGAAATATTATTTTGAGTTTTGTTTGAGTTTTTAGTGATATGCCACGTGTAAGTCAATAAGTTAATTTCCTCCGGCGGCCAACAATTAAAAGTTGATGGACGGCTCTTCTACGGTTTCAAATAGTAGTATTAAATCAGTGCTGAGATTTCAAGTATATGTGTAAGAGAAGAAGGGTTATAATTAGTAGATTTCATTTAATATACTTACAATATGCGGCGGCAGCGAAGAGAGATAAGAAAGTTGATGTCTGACGTCAATTCTCATGATATGACATCATCATCAGATAATTTGATGGGTGAGAGCTCAATACCAACAGAGCCTATCACAATTAGTACTACAGTGGAAAATAATAGTAATAGTATAGATATGATATCATCATCTGCCCAGCGTGATACTAATCGGAAGCGGCGCCCTAGAAGATACCACATGATGTGTATAACAATATATACCTTAGCCATCATCACTTTGAAATTTGCAAATGCCTTTAATAATATTGCAATGTTTAGTACACGACTAGGGCGAGGTAATTTGCAAAACAAACCATCTTCAAATAGACATAAATCATCAATATCAAATCAATTGCAAATGAACACAAAATTAGTACGAAGTCGTAACATTGCCTTCACATCACTTAAAATGTCAGATATGGATGTACAATCACAACAAACTGAACAATCAAATGTAGAAGATGAAGACGAATGGCGTACAGTTTTGGCCGCATTCCAAATGTACAAGGCTGCGTATGGTGATTTGAAGGTACCCAGTAGATTTATCGTCCCAGGGATGGCTCCTTGGCCTGGTAAGTTGCTTTGGTGTTATATATATGTGTGCATTACGAAGGAGCGTCAGAATCTAACATTCGCTTCTTATTCTTATGTACCATAATAATAATATTATAGAATCTGCATGGAAGATGAAGCTAGGTCAACGTGTAGCCGCTATTCGCTCCACGGGTAAATATGTTCAGAATAGTGAAACACGTCGTAAGATGTTAGATGATATGGGATTCCTATGGAGACTTCGATCACCCTCAACGGGGAAGAAACTGGATGGTATTGCCTTTGAACAGGTATATGATGCACTTAAAATGTACCGTGATCAAGTTCAGCCTGCTGGGACAAAGTTGGAAGTGCCTCCAAACTTTGTCGTGCCCGACTGTGAACCATGGCCAGATTCTACACGAGGCTTACCATTGGGTAAGATTATGCCCACGGTACGGTCAAAGGCATACCTTAAACAACATCCCGATGCCGAGGGTAAGTTATCTTCATTGGGTTACCATGCTGATGTTAAAACTGCCGCGAATGATTTACGTTATCAAAGAGTATATGATGCTCTTGTTAGGTATAAGGAGTTATATGGAGATTTACTCGTCCCTCAACCATTTACTATACCCGAGGATGGAGATGAATGGCCTAAGGAAGTTCAGGGGTTGCGTTTGGGTGCACGTGTAAATGCCATCCGAAGTCAGGGAACATTTGTCAAAACAAATCCTGCACGGAAGGAAGAATTAGATACGCTGGGCTTTATATGGGAACTACCCACAAATGCCGAGGGGAACCGACGCGGACGGAAGAGGAAGGATGATATGGACGGAGAAGGAGGTGAATCCGAAGAAGACGGGAGTCCATTGGGGTCGATGTTTGGCTCTGATTCAACATCTGCATTTGATACAACTCGTGATCCTTTCTTCACTGGTGATCAGAGTAGTCCACCCCAGTGGGCATTTGAAGGTGAGGACGACGAGGAAGCTTTGATGGAACAAGAGAAAGATGATAACAAGTATGCTGAACCAAAGAGTTTCAATGAAACACTTGATGAAATGGCAGATATGGCAATGTCAATAGGTATTATGGAGAGATGGACGTGAGTATTTTGTGTGTGTGTGTGTGTGTTGTTGAAATCTTAAACAATATTTTTGTCATCACCTCATCTCATCATAATACTACTATCTACACTTAGTCCAAACAAGCGTGTGGTCAAGGGAGCTAGAAATAAGTTCGTGCCTTGGCGTAATGATGATTTTGGTAGTGACTTTGTGTTTGAGGATGTAGTTGAGGCATTAGTACTTTATAAAGAGTTGTATGGAGATTTTGAAAGTATCGAAGAAGATGATTTCACGGTTCCTGCTCCAGTAGAGGAAAGTTTGAGATTGTCTCCTTTTGAGTTGGCCGCAATGAATGCCGATTCACCAGATGATTTGGAGGATATTGATGGTCCATGGAGCGAAGATGAGGATGATGAGAGTCTAGAAAGTAAATTTTCTGTTGTTGCTTCAAACGATTGGCCAGAACATCTTGCCAGTATGAGGTTAGGACAAATTGTTTCACGTATTCGTGAGGGAGGTCTTGAGGTGAAACATCTTCCCGAGAGGAAGGCAAGGCTTGATGAAATTGGTTTTGACTGGGGTGATCCGAAGCGGTTTGTTGATGTTCCTTTTGAGAAAGTGATGTGTGCATTGTATGCCTATTACATGATTAGAGGAGATACATTTGTCAGACCCACGTTTGTCATGCCTGATGAGCAACCATGGCCAACAATACTTGCTGGGTACGAGCTCGGTGCTGCCGTAACTCGGCTGAGAGAACTACAAAACTTTTTAGAAGCATATCATCCTGTGAAGATGAGCCTACTACGAATGGTTGATTTCTCGTTCTTCCCTGAACTGGCATTGCCTCTAGATCCAGATGCCAAAGAGATGAACATGGAGCATTTGTATGTAGAAACATTTGGTCATCCACTATATCACATCAGTACAGTTCCACTTGGACTTCCTGAGAAGATGTTAGCAGATGGCCCTGATGGTCCTCCTGAAAAGCTCAGCAGTTGGTATAATTACGAATATGTCAGAGAGTTCCATGAAAGACCAGGTACTCTCACAGACGTGGCAGATTGGATGCGAATGATAGGCTTTTATCAATTAGCCGAGGAGCATGAACAAAAGTATGGTCAAAGTCATTACCGACAATTATTCCTCCTGAAGGACAAACTTGACAACAAAGAGATAAGTCAAGAGATTTGGGATGAGGAGATTGATAGAATCAAAGATGAAGTGTTATCTGATTTCGAGGACTGGCAAGAGAAGGAGAACAATGGCCAAAGCAAGGGCATTACTGATGGAGAGTATGATTATTCAGTATCAGAGGAAGATTACTACTTTATGACTTTAGAAAGTGAACAGTCACAGATAGATCGGTCAATGATATCACAACCTCCTCCTCCTCAATTGATAAATGGGGCAAGTCTAGATGTTGTAGAAGAAGAAATAGAAGAGTTCTCACTGGATGGAGGCGATTGATCCTCGCCTGGTTGTATGTGTGCTAATGGAGAGCTAATTTGTTAGCTCTAGAAAGTAATGGGGTAAATAATAACAAAGTTGTTATCTATATTCTAAGTTTCCTAAAGTATTAGTTGATTTCCATTTTCCAGTTCTCAAGAGCAGACACTTCAGGCTTGCGAATAACTAAAACCTTGGTTGCACCATCATGTTGGTATTCAAGTGGTGTCGAATCAGCCGATCCAGCTTTCGCCAAACTAACACCCTTGGGTTTAGTAGGCACGCCCATTACAACAATTCGTTCAACAATTCTACTTTTTGTGGCCTTGGCATTAATGCCATCAGCACTACCGATAGTGACTGTATTTTTCAATGCAATATTATCTCCCCAGCTGCTACTAAACGAGGCAACACCATAATCTAGCTTCTTCTCGTGATCAAAGGTGGTCTCATCATCCATGTAAAGAGTTCCTTCTGCCTTCAAATCGTTGCCAAGGGAAACATATAACGTGTAAGGATCATTCATCATCAAATGGGAACTTCTTCTGAGGCGCAACTTTCTTGGAATGATGGAACCTCCTCGTTGATAGACGGGGATTTTATCAATGTCGCTGTCTACTGTTATTGTTTCAGACATGTTGCCACTTCCATTCAACTTCATGCGTTGCATAGTATCAACATCATACCAACAGTCTGACAACGGGAACTGAACATCAGTGGTTGTTGCTCCAGCTGAGGTGACAGGCTTGACAAGCAAGTCGGCACCAACAAGGTACTGATCATCTACAGAATAGAGTGCAGGTATTTTTGGGTATTGCATCCACATTGTTCTCATCACAGGCATACCTGTCACTCCAGCCTGCCAGAAAACAGTGTACCACATGGGAAGTAGTGCATACCGAGCCATGGCTGCTCTTCTCAAACGCACCATAGTTTCATCCCCAAACATCCAGGGCTCTCGCCTCTTGGCATCATGATGAGCATGTCCACGGAAGAATGGTGTGTAAGCACCTGCCTGCATCCAACGTGTCATGAGCTCCGCATCCGTATTGCCAAAGAATCCTCCAACGTCAGCTCCAACGAATGAGAGTGCACCAACGTTCAATCCAAGCAGCATGGGAGAACTAATCTCAAGATGTGACCATTTAGCCTCGTTGTCGCCAGTCCAAATGGCACCGTATCGTTGACTTCCGGCGAAGAAACTTCGTGATAATACGAATGGACGAACATTATGGTCCTTGTTCCTTTTGATTAAACCTTCTGCCGTTGATCGATGAAATAACATGCCATAGAGGTTATGCCACTCTCGGTGCTCACACGAGTTCAGGTTCAATAGATCTTTTTGCATACTAACTTCTGGTCCATTGAATACTGAAGGCTCGTTCATATCATTCCAAGTAAAGAGTTCTGGAGTAGATCCTTGATACTTGTTGTAGTTGAATTGTTCTGCCCACCAATTACGAACCTTTTCTGTCGTGAAATCGAGATACGATGATGAACCCGGCCAGCACCATCCATCGAAGTCCTTCTCGCCCTTCTTATCCTTAATATACAAACTTAATGCCGTTGCCTCCTTGTGAATATGATAGTTATTATCACGCTTGATATGTGGATCAATAATAGTTACCATACGACGACCATCACCTCCCAACTTCTTCTGCATCTCTTCTGGATTAGGAAAGAGTTTTTCATCCCATGTAAAGTATCTCTTGCCATCTGTGTGCTCAATATCCAACCACAAAACATCATATGGATAGTCTAGCTCTTCAAACTTCGAGTGGACTTGGTATACATCAGCCTCGTCTCTATAATTCCATCGGCATTGATGATAACCTAATGAAAACATGGGTGGTAATGCCAAACGTCCAGTAAGCTTTGCATATTGACTATACATTGTCGCAGGATCTGGTCCCGGAAGAAGGAATAGATCAATGATTCCTGATTCACTAATAAAGTGTGTCTTTGATGAACTATCTACATTTCCAACCTCGGGTGTCTCCTCCACATCCACAAATGTTTCAGTAGGATTAAACCAGAATGCTCCAGCAGTTCCTGTTTTCATTGATTGTGATACAACTAATGGGATATGTCCATACAAGGCCATAGTCTCATCTAACTCGTATTCAAAAACATCCAGATTATATAACCTATAAGGCTCCTTGTAATAATGATGACCCTCACTCCCAACAGTAGTCTTGAGTTGTGTCGATGATGCATGCTCTGGCAATCCGAATAAATGATTCGATGAGGGAAATGTAAGTTCCATACCAACACTCATTGGACCATATGGTTTTGAGTCTGTATGATCACCAAACTTTTCTTCCCACATTCCATCGGTATCATACTCTTCTTCATCAAGTCGGCGTTGTTCCCGTCCTTCACCCTTGTCTTCTTCATCAGTATCTACCGCGGCAGCAGTATCCTCTTCAAGCTCTCGTTTCTCCTCACGGGTACCATCTGCATAGATTGCCAATCCATCTTCCCAATAACCAACAATTTCTTTCCCACCATGACGATCTTCATCTTCTTCTTCGACGTCATCTCCAAGGTCAACATCAAATTCTGTCAATTTGCGCTTACTATCAGAAGCAATATCACTTCCACTATCACACTCTTTATTACGTCGTACCTCAAAGTGTGTTAATCCTCCTGTACCAGCTACAATCATTGGTGGCCCGTTATCATCACGAAAGAAATAGACAGCAAATGGTTCAAGTTGTAACATTAATTTCCATTCACCAACATCCTTTGTTGAATATGATAATACAAGAAAGTTATCCATATTATCATTAATATTGGCACGTTTTGCTAATGATGAAACTATAGGATCTGCTGTTTGTGGTGCAATATCCTCCTTGTCACTGTTGTCCGATGATAACTGTGCATGTATAGTTGGATTGGTAGACAATACCTCAACTGTATTGGGATCAACACCGACCATTTCACTTTCATTCAGTACTAGTTCATCAGATGTCCATCGTGGAGACGAACGAGCTCCATTACCACCACTATCTGTGTCTAACACCTCAGTAATACGTACACGGGCCACACCATCCTCATGCAAATGAACTGCTAAATTCAACTCCTCTTCAAAGTTACCATTCGTACACTTGCCATTACCATAAACTTGGGCAGTTAATGCCGTGGATGTAAATGGTGCAACATTCACAAGTTTAGCTGTTAATATTGGTGATGGACCACGTATATTGTCTTTATTATTGCTTGGTGTATTAGGATTTGTATCTTTACCCATTAACTTTCGTGAAAATTTGGATAGTAGACCACCAGTTTCAGCTCCTACATCTTCTTTAACACCACCATCATTAACAGTATTAACATCATCACCGCGATGAACTTGAATACTATCACTCAATACCTTATAATGATACAATTGCTTACTCTTACCATGACGATGCCTCCTACAGAATGATGTTTGTTGTGAGGTACGAAATTTTGATCGATCGACAGCCATTGCTACTGGGATTAATGACGATGTTGTTGCAATGAATGGTATTGCGGACAGACTTGTTATTGCTTGACTTAGTAATACTAGGAGAGTATTTATTATTGATGATTGTTTCATTATTGCAATCGATGGGCTGATGTGATGTTGTGTTTTGGTAAGGTATGAGTATATTTGTAATTTATTTTGGAGTTACTTATCATATTAAATCAGCGTGCCACATCGAAGCAAACAGATATGAAAATGATGCCCACAAAGGAAGCAGCAGTATAGTCCTAAGCCTTAAAGGACAAGCACACAATACTAACACTACCACCCAAATCAAACAATAAACCAAAGACTCCTCGAAAGCCCAGGGGCTGGCAACCTCTCATTTATCGCGTTGGCATACCTATTGGCAATAATAGCAAAGGTATATCAGACTAAACCCTCTACAATTAAAGTGGTGGTGTTATAATATCATATAAAATACAAGGAGTAGCTATCCGATTTCAATACAAAAATATTGATCATATATCATGAGCAATAAGTAAGTTAATAGTGTACCTAAATCTGTGACTTGTTGAGATGTTATAACTGTATTGAAGTTGTGTTTATATTGAATTTATATACATGACAATGTGTAGATGTAGTTGTACTTTGTATATCAGTTTCTAATCTATTCACCATACTTCTTCCCATTGCAATACAGTAACGATAAAGGTAAAAGTTCAGGAGGAGCTTGGGGCAGTGGACGATTGAAAAATAGTGGTGGAGGTAGTAGCAGCAATGAAGGTAGCGGAAAGCCTAATCGTCCTCCTCCTGGTATGGATGGTGGTAGTCGTAAAGATTTTGGCAGTGAACGTCGTTCTTCTAGTCAAGGTAGTGGTGGTGGCGGCGGATGGGGTCGTAGCGGATCAAATTCATCAAATGGCTATGCAAAGAAAACCTATCCTCCTGCTACCCAAAACAATAATAACAAGAACAATACTCAAACCAATCAAGATAACAGCCATCAGCACATCCTTCGTGAACGATTCCTACACTTAATCCTTAGCATGGTAGGACAGAATGTTACATTAACACAAACTTCAGGACGTGTGCTCGAGGGTATCTTTCACACTTTCAGTCCATTTAATTCTCTTAAGTCAGATATGCGCAATATGTACTGTTTGAAGGCTGTACGTGTTATTAAAAAGGGCAAGGATGGTAGTGATGATAAACCAGTCAAGGATGGTACCACAGTACTAATTAATGCAAACAAGGTTGCCAATGTCCAAGTGAAAAGCATGAGATTAGATGCCGTAAATTCCGCTGCGAATGATGGTGCACCAACTCCTGGGGAAGTTAATGATGCGGCATTTGCTACTGATTCACAAATTTCAGGTGGACGTGGTGGTAACCAAAGTTTAGTTGCGGCTGGTAATGCATGGACTGCTGCCGGTGATGGTGGTTTGGGTGGTCTTGAAAGTGGTAGTGGTAAAGCTTTGGGTGGTGGCAACAAGGGATCTGATGCATTAAATTGGCGTCGTGGTGCCACACCCAATAAATCAGGAAGTAAATCTGCCCCATCATCTGGTGGTGTACCATCCGGTGATATGAAAGGTTCTATTGGTGATTGGGATCAATTCTCTGCCAATGAAAAGAAATTTGGTGTCAAGACATCATTTGATGAAAACCTCTATACCACAAAGCTAGATCATTCGAAAATGGATGATAAGAAACGATTGGAGGCTGAGCGTATTGCAAGGGAAATTGAGGGCACTGTTAGTACAAATATACATATTGCGACTGAGAGGAATCAGGCACTTGCTATGGACTTTGATGATGAGGATTTATATTCTGGTGTATTGACAAAAGATCTTAAGGCTCGGGTTGTTCCCGATTCTGAAAAGAAGGGAGAGAAGTTGAACTTTGCCGCCGCGGCCAAGAAGGGTACTGCTGATACACCTCCTAAGGACGGTGATAAGGGTGCCTCGAAGGAAGGAGAATCCTCACCTGACTTATCAAAGATGAAGATATCAAAAGAGAAGAAGGGTGAAAACGAGGGAACAAATAAAAAGTCTGACAACAAATCAGATGATGATACTAAGAAGGACAAAACAGAAGAAAAGAAGGACGAGAAGAAGACTGGCGACACCAAACTCAAGCTTAATCCCAATGCCAAAACCTTTTCCTTCAATCCTGGAGCGAAGACTTTTACCCCTACATTTTCGACACCTGCACCAGCAGCTCCAATGCAGGCTCTGCCTCCAATGGATGGTCAAATGATGCCACCTCAAGAATATCCCGGCGGAGCTCCGATGATGGGTGGCATGGGTGCTCCCCAATACCCAATGCCTGGTGAGTAAATATATTTCTATTGTTTTTTATTGTGTCCCATCATCCTATAATGCTAACTGTTAATACGTCTTTCAATTTACCAATTTTAGGCGGTATGATGCCAGTACATCCACAAATGCGACAGCAATATCCACCGGGTCCCTATGGGCAACAACCTTTACCTCCTATGCCCCCACAGCAAGGGGGTGGTGCACCTCAAACAACTCCACAAGGGCCTGATGATGGTGGCTCAGTTAACACTGGAGAGTCTGATAATGCCACTCCTTCACAACAACAACCACAACAACAACAGCCATACATGCAACAGCCCGGACCCTATGGCGCTCCTCCACCCGGAGCATATCCGTATGCACCACAGTATGGACAAATGCAAGGCAGATACCCTATGCATCCAGGTCAACAGATGCATCAGCCTGTTTTGCCTCCTGGAGGACCAAGGCCTATGTATCCCCAGCAATACATGGGAGGTGCGCCTCAAATGATGTCACAGTATCCTCCACAACACATGGGTGGTGGGCCTATGCATCGTAATCAACCATATTACAATGGTCCTCCTCAAGGATATAACCCACAGCAGCACGGGGGCAATAACCCCGACCAAGACAATAAGAATAGAAATAACAACAATAACAACAATCATATGATTCTCGAGGGACTACTCAACGGCATCATGAACAAACGATACATCGTTCGACCTCCTCTGTGTCGTCTAATTCACAACCAAAGTCTGGTAGATACTACTCATTTAGTGAAGCCGGGTCTCTTGCCGGATCTTCAATATCATCTGCAGTTCCGTCGCTTGTTTCAAACTTACTGGCCAATAGTAGAAGAAGTAGTGCCACAGCAAAACAGAAGGATGACGAACAGCCAAGTTATCTCGAACGGCGATCACCGGATGAACACTCCATGGACAAAATGAGGGTTTTTCAATCTGGTTTGTTGTAGTAGCAGTGCATCTTCA
>Ga0214477_100757_pt1 | contig 20450 bp, 8 predicted proteins | sample M1_20Mar14CPVII9_FD_165058 | JGI IMG/M metagenome (GOLD analysis project Ga0214477, IMG submission 165058) | Marine eukaryotic communities from Monterey Bay, California, United States - M1_20Mar14CPVII9sort6BwellC16 | ecosystem: Environmental > Aquatic > Marine > Unclassified | place: USA...
ATAGAAGCTGTGACTTCTAATCATTTCATTGCCATGATTAGAAGAGTTCCATCATTACTCACTTACCTAATACTTGGGAGTGAAGGATCCCTAAGTGAACATGATATAGGCAAGGAACAATCCGTTGCAAGACCGCCGTACCGCCGGAGACCGTCTCTTTGATAATAGATTACTTATAACCTGACTGAACAAGTGGTGGCACCTAAGAGATAGGAGAGAGTTGGGGATTGCAATCGCTTTGCCTTCCCCGATCTCTCTCCTTTAAACAGGTCTCAACTGATCGCGATATCTCCCTAGTATGATTCAACGGCTTCTATCGAGCTCTAGTTCATTAACATCGAGCACTAGTAAGAGTTATCACTCGTTCAATGAGAAATCAACGACAGATCAGTATTCGTCTATGAAAGTATTTTGTAGTCGTCTGTGCAGAGAATAGCAAGGAACACGCTTCCAGAGGTGGATAACCAAGTCGTAGCCTGAAATCTAAACTAACTAACTAACTAACTAACTCTTCGTAAAACTAATTCTTATGTTTGTCAGTGCTCAATAGCAGCGCCATGTTTATCTATCACGACGGAAACACCATCATTACACATTACAAGAAACATATAGTTATGTTTCAGTCCCCATTTTTATTTCATCATGAGATGTTGACTGCATCTTATAAACACCGCCACCACCGCCACCCTCTTTATTGTCACCTCCCAATATGAGAACTCTCACATTATTTTTTCCATCAGCCGATTGACGACAATGTTCGCATGATGTAGGTATCACCAGAGATAATAAGTGGTGGTTGGGCAGATAGGCCCTGCCACCTCTCCACTATGATCTAGGTAAGTATTTCTACTGTCGATGGGGTATAATATTATTGCAATTATTTTTGTATCTAAATAATATTTTATCCTGCTATTATCTCAATCTCATCGATGATGTGTTACCTGATATATTAGATGTGAGAAAGCCAAAGCATCAGAGACGATGATAACAGGCAGCATTACAAGGTACGTGTTATATCAGATAATTATATGTTATAATATTATTGCAATACATATTATATCTTACTATTGTTTTACATGTACTCTTTCTACTTTTAGGTTGACAATGAGTGATGACAAAGAAAGAGTTGTCAGTGGTTGGTAGAAAGTGAAAGACTTTGTTGACCAATGAATGATAGATGTTGTGTGGATGGTACCGGCGACAGCGGCGGTGGCAAAAGAGAGAGGTGGCATTGCAATTATTGCAATATATATTGCACAAGAGAGAGAGAGAGAGAGTTCACCATTACTTTAGGGGTTGTTGTGTAACGGCTATCGTACAATTCAAATAGCACAATTTAAACTTAAAGAAAATGAACAAGAAAACAATAAATGGATATTGTAATTCAATGGCTCTTACTTTTGAGAAACAAAGATCCGGACAAATTACAAGAGCCATTGCTTTCATAATTCAATATCCAGTCACTTCTGAAAATCAAAAGTAGATAGATCTTGAATTACACAGGATCGATTTTTCAACTTTTGAGTTACAATGTCCGGACATTGAGTTTCAGTGGTGTTGCAAAAACAGATGCATGGTATATTAAGAAGAGGTATTATCGTCAGCAGAAGAATATGATCATAAGATTACAAGAGGTATATACACGAGAGGAGATTGATAATTTGATTTGGTATATTGTGGTGCTTATCAATTATCATGGTTTGTACTTGTGCACTTGTCGATTTATAATTATCTTGGGTAATGTATGAGTTCGATAATTCAGCTATACAAAACATCACAAGGTGAGATTATGTGCATATGTAATTGTAAATTTATTATGTTCACAGGTCTTATTTGTATATCTATCTCCTCTTGCATGCATTATAATCATCAATATCACTCTGAATCAGGTCAATCCCTTTCAAATATTACAAACTACAGTATTGGGGGAGTGATAGAGGATTGATAAATAATTGTCTATTTTCGATATTTTGGTTGTAGACAAACATTGGATACCAATCGTCCTGGGGGTATAAGAACTCAATCCTTGTCAAATATTTGGGCATCTTGAGTGGTATACTGCGTATTAGAGGTTGTTTATAGTTTTGGGTATATGTACATCAACAGGTAGATGTGCATATAATATGTCCACAAATTGGTTTGATATTGATATATTTGTTTCGATATGTTTGTACGTATCGACTTCTCACACGCACTTGTAAATTGTAAACACTGTAGAGTTTAGGATTAGGTAGTAAAGTCTTGAGACTATCTAATCTGTCAACGACAAAGGATTTATTGTTTGTTTATGAATATCTGACATAACTCGCAGAGCGATTGTCCTATCTCAGCTATATATAGTGTATATCCCTAGTTCCCAAGACCGATATAAATACATATATGTGTATTGCTTCACATTATTACTTGGTTTCTATTACAATTATCCTATTTATGAGAGGGGTACATTCCTCAATATAAAACAGAAATTCATTCATAGTAGTTCAACAAATAAAGATATATATAAGATATCGATACAATAAACAGGGGTTCACGTATTCTAGAGTTGGGATGATCAGAATGGCAGTTACATGCATTACAGCATCTTATTAGTGCATGTATTGTTTGACTCTGACATATTTTGATAGTTAGTTGCGATGTATTGTTGATGTGTACAAAGAAATCGTTGCCTCCTGCCTCTCGCTTCTATATTTTATTATATACCATATAAACTATCACAGTTAAATATCCTATGTACAAGAAACACATTAATACTAATACTACATACAAACAAACGAGCTACCGAAACCTAATATAAATTATGTCCATTCGCATAGCATGAAACACAATTTTAGATGGTATCATCCTTGCAGTAGGATTTTGGGGGGTATCTTTTGTCAGTACGGAATTTTTTTTTTTGTTGAGAGGCTAGGCCACAACGCATTTTGGAACAGACACAGAGAGAGAATAAATAAAAAGGATTTTCAACATATTGTTTCGCTATAGCAAAACAGTATAGACATTTCTCTTTATTATGCATAATATTTGAACACACGATGATATTTATGGTAAAACGGGTTATCTTAGAGAGGCATTAATTAGGGCGCATGTGCGCGTGCACACAATTATGATTATTAGTTGCAGAAATTAATCCACCTGATTATAGAGTAGAGTGACAATTGCAGATGACTCGTATGTTGCATTCAGCAGTGAAAACTATCAAACATTGTAGAGGGAAGACTTATTGCAGGCGTACAGTAAATTGTTTATGTGATGGGAGGTTTTTAAGTTCAATGCAATTTTTACGTATGATTCACAATAGGAGCTTGCCCCAAACATTGAATTTATTATACTATGCGCGTGCAACCTCACTCACTCAATCGTCGTCTTCGAAGATAGAAACATCGTTATCCTCAAGTGGGTTTATGTCGACCACCTCAAAGCCTACTGATGAAACAGAAATTGGAAAAGAACCACTTTTTTCGAAAGCCACAGCTACTGAACCTTATCTCCTCGAAGAAATAATCCAACCATCAAGTCCAACAAAGTCAAAGTACCCTTCAGGTCAAAAACAGGAAACTTCCGTGGCAAAGAAAGCAACGGTTACAGCACAGTGGATCATTAAGTCTGCATCTAACACCATGGTGAAAACCCAATCTATTCTGTGGTTTTATATTACTGACCCCAAAAAAATTCAGAAGAAACTATCTGAGTTGAAGCAGGCTGCCGTTAAGGAAGCTCATCACTACTGGATGGGGAGCAAACTGCTTGCTGCGGATGTGAGAACAGCAAGGCATATTATGGGCAGAACTTTCCGTGGTAGTAGTTTGTCACGAAGGGAAAGAAAGCAGTTACTCAGGACTGTGACAGATGTTTTTCGATTGGTACCTATGTCTGTTTTTGTTTTGATCCCCTTCATGGAATTTGCCCTACCATTTGCGCTCAAGATATTTCCAAACATGTTACCGTCCACATTTCAAGATTCATTAAAAGAAGAGGAGAAAATGAAGGGAGAGTTACAAATGCGTATCAGCATAGCTGGATTTTTTCAAGAGTAAGTCAAATTTTGACATGCAATCGAGAACTTAATCTTACATCCCCCTATTTTAGTACTCTAGCCGAACTTGCAAAAGAGCAGAAGAAATTTGCCCAAATTCGGAAGCTTGACGCAGATGATGCGTCTGATGCCGAGTCAATTGAGATCGAAAAAGAAGCGACGGCAATCTCTTTTCTGGAATTCCTAAAAAAAGCTCGAACTGGGGAAGCCATCCCGCCTGATGTTATCGTTAAGTTTGCGAAGTACTTTGAAGACAACTTGACTCTAGACAACATGGGGCGAATGCAGCTCATTAACATGTGTAAATACATGGGTATCCCCCCATATGGCAATGATAATCTTCTTCGATTCCAACTTCGACACAGGATAAGATTATTGAAAGACGATGACCAGCGCATCCTTTGGGAAGGAATTGACTCCCTTACTAAAATGGAATTAAGAGAAGCATGCCGCGAGCGTGGAATGAGGTCTACTGGCCTCAGCAAGGATGCTTACAGGAAAGCATTGCAACAGTGGCTTGATTTGAGTGTGCAGAAGGATGTTCCTATTTCCCTGCTCATAATGAGCAGAACGTTCTTTCTGCATGACGAAATGGTTGGCGGGGAGTCAAATACTGATACTGTAAATGGTGTATCTGTATTAGCTGATGCAATGTCAGGCATCGATAAAGAAGTTCTAAATGAGATTGTATTAGAAATGGCATCATCAGAAGAAAAATCAAAGAATGCTGATGTCATGAAGATCCAGCTTGAAGTTCTTGAGCATCAAAACGAAATGATAAAAGAAGAACAAGAAGAAAGAGATGCAGCAGCTAAAGAAAAAGAGGCAAAAGACAGAGTAAACGAAAAAGAGTTGTGGGAACATGAAATCGAGAAAAAGAATGCTACCATTGGGCCTGTTCCAAAAACAAATAGAATGCCGTTAATAGATGCAGTCTTCGAAGAGAATACGCTTAACAAAATAAAAGAAGAAGTGGAAGAAGAACAAACAGAATTGTCTACGGCAGAAATTGATGCCATATCTCAGCTGACTTCTCCTGATCCTGTACATCGTGAACGAGAAGAGCTTAAGCGTATTAAAGACAAAATGCAAGGCGAAAATGGAGCCGATGTTGACAATTTCTTTGAAGAGGAAGAAATGGAAAAGGACCGCATTCGTAAAAAAACTGCTGATGCATCTCTTGAGATGTACTCTGCAATAAGTCCCTGTGAACCCATCTTCACTCGAGAGGCTCAAGAAGAAGCTGTCAAAACGTTTAAGGAATTGGAAGAAGCGATTGAAAAGGAAGCCAAGGAGGTGACTGTTATTTCTATGCAAGGGAATACGAAAGCAAAGGTAGTTGTAGAAAGCTATGAAGACGAATTGCTGGGTGATAAAAAACTTCAAAAGGCTATTGAGCGCTTAAAAAGCCGTGTCGAGTCTATGGTCGGAAAAATTGAGACTCAGCTTAGCGATGTTGAGGTAAAAATTGGCAATAAATTTCATCTACTCGATAAAGATGGGGATGGTGTTTTGACAATGGAAGAGATGGCGCAGGTGCTCCAGACGGTTTTGAAAAGAGAATTGACTGCAGAAGAGGCAACGGCGATCGCAACTGACATCGATCAAAATAAGGATGGGGTCTTCAGCATAGCAGAACTTGCTCAATGGGCTGAAACAAACACTATTGTCAAACTAGCTGAGGATGGACGAGAAAAAGATTTGAATGACATGATAACCGAGAGAGTAGCAAACTTAAAAGAAAGGAAACAAAGAGGAAATGGTTGGGATAGGACAACAACGTAGTTTTTCAATCTCTAAAGGTTTGCGGTCTGTTGATTCTAGAGCCGTCGAATTATTTAAGATAAATTCTGCTCAGCCAAGTAATGCGTACATAACTTTTTTTATTTGAATTCTAGTGAATTTTATGAAATGCAGGGGCCATGTTGCACTTTTAACAACTCTTTGGGTGATCCTTATCTTAACCTTGAAAGAATTGCATCAGCTTGGGGACAATCGTCAGGAAATTTATTCATGGCTGAACGAAGAAGCACCTCTGTTTGTTCATGAAGCTCAGGAAGGTACGCATCATGAAAACTTGTCAATACGTCTAAGGCAGCACACGCTTCAAGTTGGACAGAGTTATCGCGTGGATGAGAACCCATCGAGTTGACAAGGGCCGTAAAACCACTCACACTTGCAACAACCGTGGCGCTCTCTGCACCTCCTTTGGCAGCAATGCACCGCAGTGCTCTGCAAGCTTCTTTTTGAACAGTTGCATCACTGAGATGTGCTTGCATTGCGCTGACAACAGTAGAAATTGCACCTGATGCTGCAAATGAAACCTCTCGAATACCATCAGCAGGGGCCATTGCGGTTAGTGCAGCGCACGCTTTTTCTTGGACTGCAGGTTCATTGGGATGATTTTTCATTGCATTCACAACAGTTGTAACGCCAAGTAACGCTACAAATGATACCCCCTCTTCGCAGGTTGCAGCTTTTGCAGCTATTTCCAATGCTGAACACCCTAACATCTGGACCCCTCCATCTTCCTCATTGGCCCACATAGTGGTAACGACATCACGAACGGCAACACCGGGCTTTTGTACAAACATAATAGCATCATGGCTTTCATCCTTGTTAATCTTTCTGCGTTGTCTTCTTTTGCGACGTCTACCCCCGCCACCGTCAACGCCTGTTGCAATTGTGCCTTCTCTGTCGTCCTGACCTTCCAATAACTCGGCAATTTCAGATTGATCAATAGATTCATCTTCCTGACTTTGGAAGCTCATGGCATTAATCAGAGGGTGTTGTTCACTCAAATGCGCTTGTTCTATTCCTGTAGGATATGCCTCGTGTAAACTGCGTATACCTCCTCCAATCCATTTCTTTCCACTTTCGATCGCAAGTACTATGGGTAAGTTACCATCAGCATTGGTCACGCCAGCTCCTTCAGGATAAGCGTAGAGTAATTCGTCAATGACATACTTCGAGTAAAACTCTGGAGAACTGAATTTGAGAGTTCTAGAAGTAATAATATCATATCCTGATGCATAGTGAAGTGGAATATTACCTTTGATATCTGGTTCTGCCACTGCGTCCAAATTAGTTTCAACAATATATCTTAATAAGTCAGGAGGACAAAAACCCACACGCACTGCATTGTGGACCAGCTGCTCATCTTGCTCTAGGCAAACACGGGGCCGTCGGAGTAGCAATTCAAGTATATTAAAAGTATTGACAGCCGCATTTTTGAACTTTCGCCTATGTTGCACAACTTCCTCCCGAGAATTATCGCCTTCGAAAAACCTTTCGCTCTGGTCAAATTGCCGGACAAATCGACGATACAGAAGAGCGAAAACGTCATCGCCAATGGTCTCAGGAGATCGTCGTGAATCATCTTTCACGGCAGATTGCGTTGGCATACCTTGATCAACAAGAAGTTTCATCAATTTCACTGTTGGTCCCAAGGGTGATTCAGCATCGTCCGGAAGAGACTCAACAATATGATATAGAGTTTTTTCTTCAAGAACAATAGAGTCCAAGTCATTCTCGAGTAGGAGCCTGGCTGTTTCAATTCGAAAGGAAAACGAAGCAGAAGTAGAGTCGGGATTGCCTTCCTCCGCCAACATCCCGGAAAATATTCCCTCCAATGGAACGTGGCAGTGTTTATCCTGATGTCTGATAGCCCCTGGGAATGCATCGATCATTATCTTTATACAAGAAATAGCAATAGTGCTCAATGAAAGTGTATTGACTTGAGATGACCCAAGTGAGCATGCCACGTGAAGTGGTGTCCCATGTGTGCTAGGGTCAACATATGATGCAAGGTTAGGATCAGAAGAGCAAATCTGTCTAGCTTCTTCCCAAAATATTCTTGTTTGTGCTTTAGATATATTCTTGAGTGGGGATGCACGATTAAGACCACTAAGGAGATGGTGGTAGAGTGTCGCATTATGATCTTGAGGGGATGGCGACGATTTATTAGTCGAAGAAGATGATTGTTGTTTCCGCCAGCTTGGAGCAGCTTCTCCTCCCAAGGTAGGTGCTAGATCACTTGCTTTACTCTGTTTGCATCCCATGATGAAAATTTATAAAAAGAGTGTATCGGCTCATATTCCCCCAGCGAGATTTGGGGGCTGAGGGGTGATGCCCCCAACGACAAATTTTGGCAAATTTGCCGTAAGTAGCAATAGGGCATCAATAATAGTGTCCTACGAACTCGTACGACGGATAGATGTATGCTTATGGTTAATTGCAATGAATGATATATCTGTTTTGTATTTTCAACCGTATATAATATCCAAACTACATTCAAGCAATAACATCATAGCTAACATAAACTACACAATCTCCCGATCCTCCACCCCCTATTGCTAATAACAAACGACGACAACGATAATCTTAAGATAATGCCGACGACGACGATGACGACCACTATAATTAACAACTAATAATCTGAAACTAACTTGCCAAAGATAATGGTTGATGCTGCTTTGTTGAAAAACTACAAGATGGTGGAAAGATGACAATAACAAATCTCCTCCAGTGATGGAGTATAAGGACCTGATGAAGCTGGCCACCGCCCTCTACAACAAATTCAAGAACAGTAAACTCATCGACCTTCCCAAAACAAGAGTAGACGATTAAGACATGCTCAGTATACTCGTCCATCTACGAAATCATATGGACGTACACGAGGTACTTCCTGAACTACGTGCCCATCTTCCTTCTACATCAACAAATGAGAAGATGTATCTCATCGACAACAACGCATCCGGTAACGGTATGTTTCAATTTGGGAAGAGTAAGCCGGCATCACAACGTAATCCATCGCTCGCTGTTCGTATTGTTAGCTGTCTTTGCCATTCGTCGGTCCGTGGAGGTGTTGTGAACTATCTCAAGGGTAGGAAGAGCCGAGGAGAGCTGGATTCATCCTACTCAACATCACTTGCACTCGGTGAAGTGATCCTCAAGTTGTTTGAATCGGATGATTTGGTGATCGACAGGCCTGATATGATGGACTTGCCTAACCATGATCCCAATCATTCCATTACTCCCGAGGAATGTGATTATATGGGTAGGACTGCTGAGTGGATCTTAGCTACTTGGAATACCTACATCAAGCCAAAGTATAAGAAGGTACTTACCAAGTGGTACAAGCAGACTGGTGGAGGTGGAAGGGAATTGGAAGACTTTGTCAACTACTGTGTCCTGTTCACGCTCTCCATTAACCACGTCAGCTTGATGTTGATATGACTCAGTATTATCCATCATGGTGGTGTGAGGTGGCAAAGAGCATTGCAAATGCACTGTCTATCGTCATTGGGTGGGGAGAAAGTTAATGTTTGAATCATCTAAGCGGGAAAAATACAGGAAAAGACACAAATACATATATGCCAGGGATTTGGAGATCCTATTTCGAGCTGTATTGCCAAAAATAGGGTCTGTATTTGGCGATACCGTTTATCGCTATCCAAAATACAGATCAAAAATACACTAAAGGTAAGACCGGGAAACGGGCCTAATTTAATTTTTACCTTTTACTTGTTTGTTTAACAACATATTGACTTTATTGTCACTGCTCTTAGCTTTATCGCTATAGAACAATTATAAGTATATTTGCGTAAGCATTATACTTCTTAAGATGGAAACTCAATAGGTGATTTAGATGCTATTAATGGCACACAGCTGGGTGCTGCATATAAATCAGGCGATCCGTTTAATATGTCTTGATAATAGTAAGTAGAGCGTGAGGGAATGATAGAGTTATGATAAGTGCTCTATCTGATGATCCGGCTGAGTGACAGCAGACACATGGCACGACTAAAGTCGACCGTCAAATAGACCGAGCGACCACTCATTCTGAGGTGTTCAGAGAGGAGATGAGATAGCAACCTCATAATATCGATAACCATATCATGGATTGAATCACCTCTTTAGTAGTTATCGATATGTAATTTTATCATATAAAATAAGAAGAACACATAATATCCGATATGTCGGAACAATATCCAATTTCCACGGCCTCCAGAGCCGCCGGCCGCCATAGACACTATCATGGAAAGAGCAATGACAAAATGCAAAGAAAATAAAGAACGAGCTCTGAATAATAATCCAATACCAGAGACGGCCAATGCCGTGAGTAGTAATGAGATATTCCAAAGACTCCTTAAACGAGCACAATCAAATCTTATAGACACCCCACTCCTTAGTACAGTGGTAGGAGGCCTCATTTTGCTTGTCTGTGTCGGGGGTTCGGTTCCGGACCGGACCCGATTATGCACCGACCGGAGCAATTGGCCAAATACGTTCCGGCGTGTCCGTATTCTCAATTCCTTCTTACAGTACTGCGTCTGGTAATCACGTTGGAGTGGTATACCAAATGTCACAACTCAAGTGACGCGTGTTGAGTCGTCTATTCTTTCCCATAATAGTTCGATACTAGTCCTTCAACATGTGTCCACCCCCAGGGTCCGATACCTTGGCAAAGTATCCTCTCCTTTAAGGTCTATCCTTATAAACTTTCTATCATTAGTACCTGCCTATTTCCCTGCTGCATGTAGCTGACCCACCTATTCCAAAGCATGTATGTCCCCACTTTTGGTCAGTCCTGCAACACAGCTGTCTCCACATCTTCTGTTGTATTGCATGGGCTCATGAGTACTATATTCCTCTGACTTTCGTACCGGCGAATATGACTGTTGAGAAGATTATAAGACTTGTGTTGCAGCACTTAAAATGTAGAATATATGTTGGGTGCAGAGAGGCAGTGCAGACAGTCCTGCTAGGAGCCATCAAGAGCATTACAGCTGGAGCGCCTTGAAGATGGCCAGTATCCCCACTAGCCTTGCTCAGGATTACAGAGTGGTATCTCCCTAGGGGGTACCGGAGGTACTGTATGTTCTATCCTATACCAGTTTCACAAGAGTCGGACGATACTTGTCCAAATGCACAACTATTTCGTCATGATTGGAAATCTTGCATCAAATCCGATGGTACTATCGACTTTACCATCTTACTGTTAATGTACTGTGATGATGTGGCCATCCCTTTCACCTCCAGAGACAAAATGATCAAAGGTATGCTCATTGTTCAAAAGCTACTCTCTGACCTCGGTTTACAAATGCATGTTGGAAAGCCCATCAGTACAACCAAATATGATGTTTCAAAGACAGAATTCACCTACTACCCTCCACCATGCTTCTTCAAAGATCAAATCAAAAGCGGTCGGGCAATCACTGATCAGACCTCGAACGATGCTATTACCTCATTGACTAGAGATATGGATACACTCTCGGAGGAGACTCAAGACGAACGAGTATCGTTAGAAGATGAGCTTTATGATGCTTGTGAACTGACTAATGAAGTATTATTAAACGGAGGTCGTATCACATCTGCAAAGCGCTTCAGGTATCTCGGTAAAATTATGTCTTACAATCTCCGAGATGACGATGCTATTGATAGTTTATCGCTGCGGCAAGCAAAGCAATGGGTGCTTTAAAACACTTCTTCAACAAGAAACAAGTGAGTCTATATTCCAGTATATAATCTTCCTTGCCATCCCAATCAATCTTCTCCTTTGTGGTTGTGAAAGTTGGGCAGTTCGTGTTGATCATTATGTGAAGAAGATCGAACACTTCATCCAACGTCAGATGAGGAAGATTCTAAATATCAATATGCTACAAGTGAAGGAACATATCACTCGTGAACAAGTACGTGAACGTTTCCACCACATAATGGCAAGGCTATTGGTGGTGACAACCCCTCAATTCTTACTTCAGGAGAGAAGCTTGCTCTATTTGGTCAGTCTGGTATGATTACTACGGCATGCCCTTTTTATGCACAAACTAATTCTAATCCCAATAATAATAATAAGAAACCAATCAGTAATCGTGTACCTAATCGAATGCCAAGGCTAAACAGGATTAACACGAAGACTCATGAGATGGTAGGCATGTCGGGGTGGAAAGTCGAACAAGTCAAATGAACTGAGAGTTGACAGAGGTGCTGGCAAGGAAGCTCTATCTGGAGCACAAAAGACGTTCGTCAGTTTTCACAACAAAAAACTCTGAAGGGGTCTGGGGATATGTTTATTTGTGTGTATGTCCCAAAAAATTAGATACCAAGATCAACACGCGTCATTGGGGAATGAAATTTTGTTTGGCGATTCAACGTGCGTTAGGTAGGTAGGATAATAGTGCGTGTAGTACGTGGATAGCCAGGAAGTATTTATTAGTTAGGATAACAGTATGTGTAATACGTGGACAGCCAGGAAGCATTTAATAGTTAGGATAGTAAGGTGTGTAATACGTGGATAAGATATGCCCGAATAATAATAGGGACCCATGCTGGGGTTGCCGAGAGCTAGTCCGGATTAGCAGATCTACTAACTTTATCCCTCTAGAGCTAAGTCTAGTCAAATTAATTGATCCCTTTTAACAATATTGTATAGGGTATCTTTTTGTTATTACCCCTAGATCAGTTTAATTATCCGTGGTATACTTCACAACTCTTGCTCTGACATTATGTACGATTTGAGTGGTAGGTCTCGGCGCGGCGGTGGCAGCATACAATAAGGCTGCAGATAATATGTATCTCTAAGATGCCCACCTAACCCCTAAATATTGGGTGCTGTCGTGCATACTGCAGCGTTGTGGAAAAGAACATTGAGACAATGACTCCAGAGAATATAATTGCAATAAAAAATTGCAAATTGTAAACGTTGTACCTCTTCTTCTCTACCATCAATCCAATAATGTGTCTGTATTTATATGGATATTATATAAGTGTCATGGCGGCAATAAAACCTTATTTTCATACAGTTGATGGCTATATTCTAATTTGAGATACACAGCAGAGAATAGGGAATTCAACAATCAGCCGAGAGATGGTTATGTTAATGTTACTTTTTGGTGTTGCCAAGTGGCAGGTTGGCCATGTAGGTGTGTCCGATTTTGCCAAACGTTATTGGCCACTTGTGTATATTGTGGCACAATCAGAGAAGGAATCATCTGCAACCACTCTACTTGGCTTTACTGTGGACCTTATTAAGTGTGCGGGAGGGGGTAATGTTAATGTAATAATGGCCGATGGCGGTAAGGCCATTGAAACATCAATGCCTAACGGCTGGCAGTTTTCACGGAGACTCTAAGATGAAAGACTCAAATGAGGATTTAAGGATACCTTCAAACATCTATTGGCTCTTTGTATATTGAATGATTGCCAAAATTTGAGTCTTTCACCTTATAGTCCCAGTGAAACCTGCCAGCCATTAGGCCTTGATGTTGAAATTTGAGTCTTTCACTTTAGAGTACCGTGAAAGCTGCCAGCTGTTAGGCATTGAAGTTTCAAATGCCATAACACAAGTTGACAAGTACAAGACTCAAGAATAAGACCTCTTTGCGCAATAGAGGGTAGTTATCCAATTTGTATCTCATTAGGTAAGTTGATATATTTGTTTATGTGGCGCCTTCATGCAAATCTTAAGAATAATAAACCAAAAACTGTAAAAACTTCCAATAAAGCCAATTTATATAGTGTAGCCTTCCTTGCAATGAATAATCCATCATAATGACATGAACCCCTTCTAACCCTTCTAAAAAATCTAAAACCGATAATAGACCAATCTATGATTATATGTTTGTACATGCCTGTAGTTGTACCCTGTTCCACCTACTGTTATCACAATATCCCTACTCGAGGGTAAATTGTATGGGAAATTAAAAATATGCACCCAATCACTACATGATGGTGGCGTTGTATTGGCGGAAACGGTTGATTAATAGATTGAAAATAATGTAATAACAATCTAATCTAATACCGACCTATACCGACTATTATTGCTCCACCGAAGATACACTTGTTGTTATTTGATGGTCGTTATTTGATAGGTAAACATTTGTGCATCCATTTTGCAAAAGGTTGAGCACAGTATAACGAGGATATTATATATCGGCGGCAGCGACAGTTGCATGAAATACTACAAATAATTTTACAATAGGTCTCTTCTGTGAAGCACTCAGTTGATCTTAATTTGTTGGCGTTTGTATTATTTGTGTGATTGTGGATTGATTTTACTTAGATACTGGTGTGTTGTTGGTAATAAACAATTAATTAAATTGTTTTGTTGATGGTAATGATGGTATTAACTTAATTTATTAATAATCATCTCTTTACACATCCACCTACAGCCCGATATGGACTTGTGCATAAAAGTCTCTTTATTATGTCCTAAAACTCTAAAAAGACTCCCAATTAGTGACATTCTAACTCAACGATGATGGCCGCTCAAATAAGACGGCGCTAGGTGAGGCTATACTTGGCCATATAACTTGTATAGTGCATCAATAGACGGCCAACATCCCTATCGTAATGGCGGTATATCATTTGCCAGGTGGATATAATAGAACTATAGAATATACTACTTCAATAATAGACAATATCGTTAGTTTTATATGGTAGATCAGATACCGTGCCCGGTATGAAGTGTGTGTACATCGACAACAATATCGTTCGCCATCGACCGTTAGTGTACCTATATATCGGTCTACTAGCCGATCCTTAGATCCATCGGCGCTGTTGAGGCCATGTATTGCCGGCGACGGTGGATGAGACACATCTTTTCCTCCATTGCAATACGCCACCTTAGATCGGCCATAACTCTCTCAATTTTATAGTAGTATGTGGCTGGCCACCTGAAATCTCTTTTAAATTACATGTAGATATCGATTGATGATGGCCAGCCACGTACTACTATAAGACATCATGGTCAAATAGCGCTAGCGATCGGCGGCCATGGTTGTGTTATTAAAAATATAAATTTGTGTGATGAGTTGTGCAAGGCACGATAGAGGTATCCTATTTGTATAGCTAAAATGTCGCCAATATTCGCTGAAAAATAGGTTATGAGCATAATATTACGCGAAAGACGACGTACAGACCGGATCGGATTTTGGGGGGGTTTAGGCGGTTGTGAGTACTATCTATTGCAATAGAAACACCTCATCAACAATCAACCGTATCAACATACATCCTGATGATTAAACGACGATTAGAGCTTATACTATCCAGATGCTAAGAATAATATAAATTGAGGCAACAGAGAAGATTTCAAAATGATTTTAGTTATGGTACTAATAAAAATAATGATATCTTCTCTATTCTCTACCAGTTTTAGCACTAAATCAGGACGGTCAAAAAGGAATTAGCTAGCTTAATTAGGACGCTCACTTTGGTCGCCGATAATTCTTTATACGTTCATATTGGGCAAATTCTGACGAAATACTACTGGAAGCCTAGATGATTCTGCGTCGATTGATGTGCCATATGTGGGTGTTGCTATCGATTAACATATAACTACAGCTAGTCAAAGTCAGCACTTTGAAACTTTTTTTGATTTTTTCGCTTAACATAAATGATCCCGACGCCATAGAGGTGCTGCCGCCGCCATCTCTCGTCCTCAGTGTACGCCTCACCTCCCTAGACAACATAAGCATCGGCCGACCTAGGATGGCCTATTATCATGGTTGATGCCTTTTTGTGTGTGGAGGATACTATTTACCTTGAAAATTCATTTTCATTTGCACTTTTTTTAAGCTCATAACCTGGGATGCAAACTCATTTGAAGTAACGGTATCCGATTGTTGTGATATGGTTGCATGGTATCTGGTATCTCTGGTATCCCATTTTAGCATTAGGACATAGTAGTAGCCACATGATAAGTATGTTACCTATGATATCGTCATGATATTGTTATGATATCGTCATGATATTGCCATGATATCGACATTTGTGATGTCATACCATGATATCGGTGTTGTTGTCATGCATGGTATCAGCATATGTGATGTCATGCCATGATATCAGCATATGTGATATCATCATCAAAACGTCATGCTGTTATCATGCATCACGATGTCATGCCATGATATCATTGCAATGTCTTTTTTAATTTTTCATATCGTAATCAAATTTATACAGTAGAGTGCCTTCTATTGAGATCAATAGAGCTTACCAGTTTTAGCACTAAATCAGCCACCACCCAATATCCTTTAATTTAGCTTTTTGATCAAAAGTAAATGATCCGAGGTCAAGTTGTGCTCTATTATTATGTCTATTATGACGACTATGTATTACCAATCCATGCAATAGACATTCCTACAACTTTATATACTCCATATCTATCATGTGTAGCCTTGTTGTTGTTTGTGGTAAGGTATAACATAACACGCCCCTCAATGCCTTATCCTTGTCAACACCCAGGTTTTTGCAATTAACAAAATTAATAAGAAGTGAGGTTAATACGTCCAATGAGCGCCCTGTCACCATTATATACCGGCCACAATATATCCCTACCACCATAGTTGATTGTTATGTAATGATTTTTTGGTACTGATATTGATCAGGAGATGATTTAATCCGCCCAAACTACCAATTACCAACTAAATCGAATGATGAGTTGTAGTGCAATCGTTGTCTCCTAGCCACCTACTACACTTAAACCATTGCAATTGCATCAAAAACCTCTTGGTAATGTTGTTGAGGATTGGTATACACAAGGGCGGCAGATGGGCTACCCATTTGAACGAGTTATTAAACAATCAGAGGCGACCATCGTCATCGTCAAAATTCCCAGGCTGGTGGGTGTGGTAGCAGGGAGGCATATACACATGTTTATATGACAAATGGAGGTTCCTATACTGTTGGTATGAATGAGGGCGCGCGGCGCTGCTGCTATATATCTACCACACCCATCAAGCTGATATATACATCAATATTAGTTGTTTTGTTCACTGCTGGTAATGCGGCGATATCTCACCAATCGTCATTATCACGACAATTCATCGCCCAGTAGTAGCAATGTAGTCAATATTATCATCTAATTTTATTATCGCATAATAAATTATGATGATCGATACAATCCTACATCATCGTATCCGCCGTTGAGTGTTGAGCCCTATAATATCATTATCGTAGGTTTATTTCAATACTTCAAACAACTGTCATTATTACCACCACAAATTTAATTATATCGTCGCGGCAATTGCATCCTTCTATTTACTGCAATTAAAAGAGATCTATTGCAATACATACAGTGTTTATGGATTAGATACTATTAATAATGATTTTAAGCCGGGATATGCATATTGCAAAATTATTTAGTTGTATCATTTAATAATGGCGAGGTGATATACCTTCAAACATACAACCGATCAACAATAATCCCCAGACAATTGACCATCTCGCCTGAGTGGATACCGGTTATGAGCTCAAAAATTTTGGCCCAGCTCAAATTTGGTATCTTATTTTTGTTGGGGCCACTGTGTGAAATATTGGCCGCCTAATTTGGTGAGGAGAGGCCAATAATTACTATCAATAAAGTTGGAAAGGCTCATTCTAGACCAGAATTGCAAGCTGAATCGATTGGTGAAGACGGATTTGGACCAACTTGAACGTAGGAACTAGTATTTAACACCAAAAATTACTTAGTGATTTGGGCCCATATACTATGGTGATATTGTGCATGTAACCACTGGTAGGAATATATTATCTATACCCACACCAACCTACATTTAGACTACAAATATATAATAGAAAAGATATGTTGTGGTGTTTTATCATATATAATTTATCTAATTGCAATAAATAGGAGATACTCTACATCATTTTTGTGTATAAGCTCACTATAAAAAAGGATACCAAAAGTGAGTTGGGCCGAAATTTTTGACTCATAACCTATTTCCTCCTTGGTATCCACTCAGGCGAGATCGTCAATAGTATAATGGCCACTTCATGGATAAATTGATTGGGCAAGTGAGATGCTGAATCCGAGAGAGCGCTATATTCATATTCAACAATGGATTGCTCAGTTTGCAACAACAAAACTTTCCATAGATTCTTTCTTCAAGAATTAATAAGACCCAGTGGAAAATTGGTTGGGGTTATCCAGGAAATAATTGAGTCAGGTGTAAAGAATCGATGCTATGTTGATTGGGGGATGAATGGTGCAAAATAATGTTACATTCTTAATTATAACAACATGTTTAATTGGCAATTAAACATCAATGTTTTTTTAATACAATACAGTATTAAATATAGATGTATACAGCACATGTATTAGTTACAACTGACAAGTTCTTACATTCTGCATCTTCTCAAACTTTTTATTTCTTTTCTCTTCATACTGTGTAATTTCTTCATACTTTTCTCTAGTAAGATCACACCAATAATCCACTGTAGTCTCATTAACTACTGCAAACTTTATCTTTGGTAATTGTTCAACAAACTTCTTATGTTTCTTCTTGTAATCTCTTAATGCTTGAGCTACCATCCGTACTGCAACTTCTATATCTGTTGGTTGGTAGTACTTCATGCCATCAACCTCACAAGCTAAGCAGAAAAAAGTTGCACCCCCTTCAGACAGTCCATGTGTGATGATACCCTAGGTTCAAAATGTGCAGATGGGAAATATCGAATAGTTACAGTTGCCAGTCTATGCAAACACACACTAAAGAGACGTATACTCACTCTAGCAAGGGCACTTCTATTTGATCTGTCAAGTCCATGGAATTTAGGCTGTATGTAATGTATATGTGTAAGTGTTGAATCGGTACAATAATTAATGGCAAGAAGAGTACTGACTGCAAAAGAATCAATTATAATTTTGAAGATGTAGTTTCCAGTGTAGGGGAAGGTGGAGGTAATGTTATATAGCTTAATTGTAGGCGATGCTAACAAATAAGTACTGGATTATCAACTTAAAATCTATTCACTAGCTCGTAGTGACTGAACAAAGGAGTATTGTTTCGACTATCGTCTTCGGTAGTTTATGAGCATTGCATAGCATCTTTGTGCTTTGTTTTGTTGTCGGCGGCAAAGTAAAATTGCAAAGATACTGAAAACACGAGTCCTAACTGTAAACATAAAACCAAAGAATGAGAAACACACATCTCACATGCAGCCTCCTCCAAATGAGAGAAGGGTAGAACTATACACTTATTTTCAACTGATGAAACAAATCACCTGTGCAATTAGTGATTTCTCTTTCCTTTCTATGAGCCATGATATCACCTGATCATATTGAAAGAGAATTATGCGATGATGTGTTCTTATTGCAATCAAATTGGACTCAAATTGGACTCAATAAGAATCTCATAGAGCAAGACCATTCTATCCCAAGGTAAGAAATAATTTCTGTTTGTCCCAACAAATTCCAATGCTCTTGGCTTCCATACAGGGACCAGACTAATACTAACAAAGGAAAGAGAGATGTAAAGATCAAAATGATCGCCCTGATATAACTATCAATTGTGGTTGTATTATTTGAGTGGTTATATGGATCACTGTTAGATTATTTGAATATGAGGTTAGTGCACGATGATAGTCAATGATGACTAGGCAATAATGGTATAATGGTGATTTTGTTGGCAGATAAAAATTACCACTAAGAGGAAATTTAGGGTACATATGATGTGAGCAAATTGATATGTATTGTTGTTTGCATATCTGCCCCTCACACAAATTTCAATCATCCTATCTACCATATGATGGGCCCGAGGGGCGCCAGTAAGGGTTAGAAGCAGATCGAAGTGAGGGTGGCTCCGGGCTTTTTTCATTTTAGATTTCATGTCAGAGAATGTCAAGAAATTCATGCCATTTCTACGTAGGAATAGTACAAACGTCTAATTATACCCCTTCGTAGATGGTGGCACGAGTAGGCCGCGGTATGTTTCCTACATAGGAATTCAAACTCCCTTGGGAGAAACAGAGGAAAAACTGTACAAGTGTTACCCCCTTTACTTATTTTACCCCCCTCAGGGAAACAACCACATGTGCAATTACGAGGAGGGAGTGATAAAAAATTAAGCATAATGTGTTTTTTTGTGTTCTGGCAAGATGAATTAGTAATGTCTTCACTCAAAGTAGGCTTGTTTCTTCAAATAGTTCTTTCTCCTGAGTTCTTTCCAAGTTTCATTGGGATTTTGGATTGGTAGGCAATGCATGATTTTAAAATTGTATCTAGCATAGTATTGCCTATGTCACATGTAAGCACAACTCGAATTGTAGTTTGTCATTGTTTGTGATATCGCCACAAATAGTGGTTGAATGTTGTGTATATCTTGTCTCATGCACTTTAGTGAATATTTCTGTAACATTTTTTAGTCAATTGATGTGCATATGATAAGTATGCGCGTGTGTATGTTTTCTTTGCATATAAACATCACTGCCACTTGAGTGGTTGATTTTGTATAGTATACAGCCGTACTAGCAACTTTTGTTCACGATTTTGCAATACTATCACTATAGTTAGAGATTGTTGTGTTCAACTTGTATTGTTTGCAATACTGCCACGTATTGTTTGTTTTGCTCTACTATTTTGCTCGGTATATATTTGCAAAAGTTATGATTTCACGAGTAGCTGTCGAATGTTTCAGTT
>Ga0214477_100758_pt1 | contig 20419 bp, 13 predicted proteins | sample M1_20Mar14CPVII9_FD_165058 | JGI IMG/M metagenome (GOLD analysis project Ga0214477, IMG submission 165058) | Marine eukaryotic communities from Monterey Bay, California, United States - M1_20Mar14CPVII9sort6BwellC16 | ecosystem: Environmental > Aquatic > Marine > Unclassified | place: USA...
TATCCTAGCATACTTATGCCATGTTATACAATTTTGAGATGAAAGTTGCTATGTGAGAGATTAAGAACAAGATATTGATACATCTTCTAGCAACAATAAATGTCAAGGAGAGGAAGAAGGACAGTCTTTTGGTTAGAACAGAGACAGAAGCTTATTCTGATAAAGTGGTATTTTTGTTATTGTTATTAGGATCTGCGTTTTTAAACATACTTTACTAGACAATATACAAGAAGTAAACACAGCTAGAGTACTGATCCAAAGGCTTTATCCTATCTTCAATGGCTGCCAATGATCTCATAACTTCACCAGAAAGATACCAAGATAATGAGAACGTTTCGATCTACGCACTCATCCTCAGCTCACTCAATCGATCAAATATCAAATCAACGCCACCACAACAACATCTAATAGAGAGTTTGAAAAGGCAGTCTATTGCAATTCAAAAGATACATCAATACAATACTTGACAATGAATTATCCCAATTATTATCCGATGCCGCCACCGCCACATGGCCAGCCATACCAAGAAGCTCAAAAAACAATAACACCTTCTCAACAACTAAATACAAACCCAACCACACAACTTGATTATGGACGTAAGGCTGCTGAAGCAGCGCTTCCAGCTCCAGTACATAATCCAAACGTTGCTTATATGGAACCTCCAAATCCATATTTCCATGCACCAGCGCCACACAACGCTCCGCAATGGCCGCCGCCACCCATGCCTATGCCACATCATCATCCAATCGGTCCTCCTCCACCTCCATATTATTATACTCATCCAGCTACTCATCCAGTCTACCCACCAGTACCACCTCCGCCACCAGCACAAACAGCAACACATCGTCGACAAGAAAGTGAACGTCTTCTTATTTCATCTAATCCATTACACGCCGCGACACGAGTACAGCCACCCAAACCAACCGAAATAACAACTACTACATTAGAAGATGGTAGTAAACAACGTATTGGTACTTTTACATCAGAAGATGGTGAAGAGGTTACAAAGGTGTTGTGTGATTTTGATGAGGAGTGTACTAAGCCTGCAAAGGAGGAGGTAAGTGTTATGACATTGACGTGGCATATGATGTGTTCTTTTATACTTATACTAAACAACTTTCCAATATACAACAGTTAAACGGTAAATGTTATCAACATTATATAACAAAACTAACATGCAGTTACGAGGGATGTTACCGAACTGCATTTGTTCAAGGTGGATTATGTTCGCAACATGAAATGATGTTCCGTCCATTTGGTCAATTGTTTAACGATTTAGATAGAAGACGTGATGGTGGTTACAATAGTGCATGTAGACAAGCTGTTGCATATAATGGGAACAAGTTTGAATATACAATCAGGCATGGTAGGAAGATTGCACTCTGTTCATTTGAGGGGTGTTGCAATAAAGTTGTTCAAGGAGGAGTGTGCAAACGTCATGGTGCCAAAGTAAAGATATGTTCACGTGAGGGATGTGATAAACATGCCAAGAAGGGTGGGCTATGCTTTCGTCATTCCAATGTAGACGAAAGGGAACGGGAGATTGCACGGGGTAGAGCTAATGGAGGAGATTCAAATCAGAATGGAGACACTGCTAGTATATTAATGCAATTGAGAAGGGGTATTAAGATTTGTACACATGAGGGCTGTGATAATATTGCTGCAGAAGACAGTACATTATGTGTAACTCATGGGGTCACCCCAGCAACACGAGAAATCTGCTCCTTCGGGGATTGTACAAAACTAGCGAGGAGGAATGGAGTTTGTGAAAAGCACGGCAGGGCAGCGATAGGTGTATCAATTGAAGAGGGTGTTGCACTTTCAAAGTTACAAGCTCGTTGTAGAGAACAAGCTCCGATCGTTGCTCAATTTTCCTCTCCACGTAAAAAGAAGAGGAAGAAACGACTCCCTCCAGTGTGCTATGCCAATGGAGTAACACTACCTTCACCTGTTAATAATGAAGAAGATGATGATGATGAGGCAGTTGAATCATCAGAGGATGAAGAGGATACGGTTGATAACTCAAGAGATGAGGAAGTGAAGAAGGAAGAACCGTCTCCCAAAATGAAGCTTCCCGATGTTTGTCATCAAGATACAACAGTTAAGGCAGCTCAGGCATTAGTTGATGACGAAAAATATCGACCGTGGAATAGTAGACCAGTGAAGCGTCCCAAGAATCAACCTAAGCAGCCCAAGAACCAACCTACCATCAATATCAACGAAAATGCTCATCAAAGTCCCAAAGTTAGTTTCTCCACTTCTCGTGAGGATGTAGTGCCTCCGGAGAGTGTTATGGTGGGTCATACTCTTAGTTAGTGAGGTGTGAACCGAATGAGTATATAGTTTCTAGGGTAGGAGGGTATTGGGGGTATCAAATAAAGATGAAAGCCTTGTAGAAGTTTAGACTAGGCAAACATTTATATAATCTAATCAATGACCCATTTTAAGTACCCCTGACACTACATCATCTATCATACTCTAGATCCAAGTTTATCAATTGGAAGCTTCACCAAACTAACATACATAATACAACCACGGATAGACTACAATATCTATCTATTCTACATTGACAGCTTAGGAGCTGGACTTGCACCCTCAATACTCATCCAGCCATTCTCGGGAGGGAGACCAGTGTTTGACCTATTCATCGTCCGATACAATGTCTTGGTCACGGAGTGACTAGTCCAAATGGATAGGTACCAGTACATATCTTTACGGTAAAGAGCATATGTATTCTTGCTAGATTGCTTCTTCTTCCTTGTAAATGAATTACAATGTGTAGATCCGATGAAATTAGGGTCACGTTTGTAAGTTCCATTTGCACCCTTAGTACCACAACCCTTTATTAAAACTTGCTGGATGTTGCCAGTGAAGTTACAGGCAGCGGCAACAGCCGCCGATAAACTATGCCCATTTCCAGCTTGTAATCCGGCAGCAATCTCCGCATCTAAATCAATGGTATCTTCACTATCAGTATTCAATAGAGTTGTTAATGTTGCCATGTCTGATACAGTTGATCTTGTTGATGCTAATGAAGAAACATCTGATTGAGTTGTTGCTGCCCTGGCCCCGACGATATCCCTTAGTGTTGCTGATGCTAATGATCTTGTTGCTAATGAAGAAACATCGATAATGTCACCTGCCGATGCCTGATTAGTACCATTCACATCGTTATTGTTTGTGGTTAAGTTACTACTCTTCTCAGCTTTCTTCGGCGATTCATCCACGTCAATAACTTGCCACTTCTCCTCTACTCTTTTCAACATGGCCTCGGCTGCACTGACTTCCTTATCAGCTGTGTCAAGTTGTGCCTGTGAAGCTAAATTATTAAGATATGCCGTATCAGCCATGGCCTTGGCAGATTCTGTGTTGGTTCTTGCCGTATATGCCATTGATTTGGAAGTATCCATCATGGCCTTGGCTTCATTCATCATAGACTGTGCTTTCACTTCCATAGACTCGGCTTTGCTTTCCATAGACTTGGCTTCATTCGTCATATACCTCGCTGATGAGGTCATAACTTCAGCTGTTTTGTTCATATCTTGTGCACTCTCGACCATTTTTAATGCTGATGCCTTGTTCGATTTAGCGGCCACAAGTCGTAGCTTTGCCGCCTCGATTTCACCACTACCTCCGGATAGCATACTGTAATTATGGCGTAGTTTTAATAACTAATATGAAGGTGTGTAGTTCTCTTCTTTCTCCCCTTCCCCTTCTCTTTCTATATTATGACTGATTGATATCGACAGAAGTTTAAGATGGGAGTCTTTTCTCAATTCGAGAGACCTCCTCTAAACATATCAAACAGTTGCAGTGGACTGGTCGACATGGAAGATATAATCAAACTGCGTAGCCATATTACATAGTGTATAATGTGACATCATCTCAGTTTGTGGTAGATAACATGAACCAACAAATCGTTCTAATCTTTCACTGTTGAATAAATCTTGATTCTCCTTGAGGTATATACCAAATGCTTGCTCCCCATTTTCTTTGGCAATTGAATGAAGTATACTTTCATGACTATTATCCATTGCCTTTCTCAGTTCCATAACTTCACCACTACCTTGCCAACATGCACCTTGCTTATCAGCATAGGCCGCACGTACTGTACCCTCATGAGTTGTCATGCCGATCAAAAATACATTATCACTACCAAATGTTTCTCGACAGAGCTGTCCTAGACTAATTTGACCTAATGATGAATATCCCGTTGATCTCATATCACCAATATGCGAATTGTGTGCCCATACTATCAACCGTGGAGGAGGTTCTATACCGTCATCCTCGTTATTGTTAGCGAATGTAGAAGATATGTGTTTACTACAGCGTATTATAGAGTCCATCATGGCTCTAGTTCTATCATTCCAAATTACAGTGTGTCCAGGATATATCCTTTGTCTATGATATGCTTCTGATGCCACAATGGCATGTGCATTATTGATAATCTGATACCAATCTTCGTTCTGAAAGTGACGTGCGTTATTATCATCAACCGTCTCAGTCTCAGACTTGAGGATATTGTGCCTTTCTTCAAGAGCACAAAGTACATTCTTCACTGCAGTCTCTTGTGAAATAATCTTATTTGCATATACATCATTACCATACCGACGTATGTTGCTACTTTGATACATTAGTAACTGTGCATAACATTCACTAACATACTCGACCAATTCTATCTCTCCAAATTCTAATAACTGGTTTATGATATACTCTATTGAATCAAATGGTGATTGTATATCCATACCTATCAGTTGAACATCATAATTAGAAGATCTGTTGATTGTGTTGTATGTACGTAACCATGATATAAACTCTGCCATTGGCTGATTTGACCACATCCAATTTGGGAATCTATTCTCAAATAATTTTGATAAAGTTGATGATATCTCAGCATGATCAACTTGCTCCAAAACATCGTCTTGCATATAGTCAGTTGCCGCAGCATCTTTATTACTACCAGAACTACCAACAAGCTGATTCAAATCAATGAACGGTTGTGCATCACCCTCACACAAAACAGCATTAAAGCCACATTCATCAATCAAAATTTTAGTTAGTTCATTTCTTATAATACTAAATTCTTGTGTACCATGTGTACCCTCACCAATTAATACTACTTTGATATTTGAATTGATTATTTTGTTTAGTAGTGATTTGTAGGATGTAGTTTGTAATTCTGATAGAGGAGGTATAGTGACATCATTATGAACTTGATGGTGCATGTAAAGAAAATTTTGATTGATATGTTGATGTGAGTTGCAATGTATAAATGCTATTGCAAGACTTGATATTGTAGAGATTATGAGCCAACATGGCCACCAGACCCTATACAGCATTATTTACATCCTTGCTAACCGTATATGGAGATTAAAGAGCTTGAGCCGCATGCATGTCTGTATGTCGTATGCGCATCACATCTGTCTGTCCGTATCCTTCATAGCCTCTTTATTATGTATAATGTAAAACCTACCTCTCCGTTAATTCGGAAGATGTAACATTAGACGATTCATATTGTCAACATAACATCACTGTTTTATTATATTCTATTCTTTCAATTGGTGGTGCAAAAAGGATACCACTGAAAATTTTATGAGAGTTAAGTGAGTTACGAGTAACTAGTGAGTGTTGAATGTTGAATATATTGCTTGCGCTTATAGTTGTGTGTTTAAACCATGTCGAGTAGTAGTAGGGCATCTAAACGCCGTCGTCAAGGCGCTGACAATGCTAGTGGCGAAGATGAGCCGCCGCTAGATTTGCTAGCACTTTATCAAAGTGATATTGGAGATAGAATTTTATCCTTTGCAAGTGGGGCCGATTTATGTACATTAGATGCACTCAATAAGCAATTCAATACATTGACTGCAAATCAATGGCATACAGTGACTAAAGAAAGGTTTGGTATGAGCAATGGTAAAGAGGGTTGGAGGTTAGGTACTTCATTCCTCCGACCTCCAGTTTTTATGCTACTAACAGATAAAGATAATGATCCTGAACATGAAACAGGTGATGGTGGTTATGGCTATGGGTATTATCCAGGCTGTCCCAGAGTAGCTGCAAATGAATCAATTATTGTGGCAGTAACCAGTCAAATTGATGACTATTACCATAGTAATAATGAAATGGGAATTAGAGATTCTAAGACACTCAATTACATTAGAAGTATACCATCACCAATAGAAAACTCAAGAGTGAGTATATGTGGTAGAGTAGGTTCAGAGATTATAGTTACTTCTAGCTTTAGTGAAATATGTGCTCAACGAGGAAATGATGTACAGATGTTGAGAATGTTAAATAGTGGTATTCGAACAATTGGATGCGAGACGCATTTACTAGTTGCAAATGGAAATGAGATTCTACTTTATGAAGTAAATCCTTGTTATCCCTACAATGATTTGAATCTCTTATATTTACGCCAAAATATTAATATCGCTGGCACGCCATGTAGTCTGTCTTGGGGACCCAACCAAACACACTTCATTACTTGTTATCCACATCAAATATATGTATACAAGTTTGATAAAGAAACAGAAACGTTACCCCTGGTAAAGACCATCAATGTGGATGATGTTGAAATCAACAATGTGGCTCTAGCAGAAGATTATATTGTTGCATCTTCCAGTGACAAGAAGATACACGTCTGGAACCGCAATACTGGTGATAAAATGGTATATACAATGCCTGAGGCTGAGCAGGTTGATGCCTTGTGTGATTATGATTTAGATGAGGACGAAGAGGAGGAACTATTGGAAACGGGAACTGCATATGAACTCCACTTTTCTTGTCATGGAAATATATTGGTTAGTACAAGCCATATTGGGTGTGCAATTTGCATATGGGATATGAAAACGGGGAGATTGCTTAAGAGACATAACGAAGCAAATGAAGAAGAAGGTATAGGCATGCTCCCAGATGGCATTGATGCCTCGGATCTGGTCTATTTGAAGCATTTGAATGCGTTTTTGTGTATGACAAGCTACATGTACATTTGGTCATTTCCTAGGAATCAATCGGAGATCAACAATGCGAGGTCTATTCGACGGAGGGAGGAAATTGTTAATACAGCGTTGCTGGGGTTACCCCCTGATCATGAATAAAATGGAGAAAGAAGTATTGGAGACAGTTTAAGGATCTAAGTCATAGTTATAGAAAGTAGTTACTCTACAATACTTAATCTGTATCATAGCAGATATCACAACCCCAACAGCATCTATTGCAATATCCTCGTTTGCACAATATGTCTATACCCTCAGTTCCGCACCCAGGGCAATATTCACCGGCACATTTCATGCATCCATCACAACACTTGGGACATAAACCTTTGTCACACAGCAGATCAATTGCTTTCCTATTGCATTTAGGACACTCTTCTCCAGCACATATATCGCATCCATAACAGCAACTGCGGCAAAATCCCCGCTCACATAGATCAGTTTTACGATGACAACACGGACATGAACAGATATTGTTGCACCCCCAGCAACATCTTTGACAGAAGCCTCGATAACATAGTATATCCATACCCCTAGTTCCACATTGAGGGCAAGTTTCACCAGCACAGGTGAGACAACCATCGCAACATTCTGGACACAAGCCTTTGTCACACAGCAGATCAATTTCCTTTCGTTTGCATTTTGGACATTCTTCTCCAATGCAAGAGTCACAGCCGTCACAGCAGTCTGTACATACACCTCCCTCACACGTCATATCTTTCCCCTTCCATCCACAATCAGAGCATCTAGGACTGCTACTCTCATGGTTACTACTTAAACAGCAGAATTTGCATATACCGCAAGCACAAAGGTTCTTTCTCTCATCACAGAATAAACACAACCGATAGGGGTCAGCATATACTCTATACATTGTAATCCCAACTTCTACATCACTATCCGTTATGACTAATACTCGGTTGTATGTAAATCTCCAATGTCCTCCTTCCCCTTCTTGTACTCTACATCCATTCTTAATAACCCTTCTAAAATCAAATATGGTGTAGCCACGTACGCTCATACATTCGTTCTCGTATATGATCCGTTAATCCAACCATTTCCGGCATGAATACATTTGGAGGGACTACCTCATCACTATTACTTTCACTGCTACTGCTGCTACTACTAGTAGAGTCCTCGTCATTACATGGTACATTGTTAAGAAAATCCTCTGTAGTTGCAGTTCTCTTGTGGAAGGGATAATGTTCACTTGGATATAACTCAAAAGAGTCCACATGATGCAATATACCAGAAGAATAGTCAACTGGTTTTGTACGAAAGGTACAATGCTCAGGCGGGTATAACAGTAAAGAATCTGTGATTGAGACATCATCGTCGTCACTTGATGATTGCAATGTATCCTCGTCATCTTTATCGCTTAACGATGTATAATACTCGCTGCCAAGAGTAATGACACTGTCATCAGGAATACTATTACTTTCTTCATCGGCGGCTGTGTGATATTCACAAGCAGCCTGTCTCTTTGTACCTTTATTCCCAGCCGTGTAGTCTTCCAAACGTAACTCCTCAAATGATTTGTGTTCATATTGTGGCATTGCAGTAATAGATTGTAAAACAATTGAGAGCTTTCCATCCTGTCTAATAGTAGTTGAGTATGGCACTACCGTCGATCCTGTAACCTTTAGGCGACTATCATTTGATGATACTTGTTCATCTATGTTCTCGACATCTTTAAGGGTGATGCCGGATACATTTGGTATCGATAAACTCGATAAATCGTCATTGTCAGAGAGTGCACTACAACAACTGTCACTTTCATCTTCATTATCTGATGGTTCGGATGATTCTTCATCTGTAGTCAATGTCGTATTGGTTGCAGTAGTTATTGTATATTTATTGCTGCCAAATACCTCAGATACGGCCACATCATCCCTCATTATTATCTTTGATGTATCAACTCCGGGAGTCTCAGTTTAGTAGAGAGATATTCAAGTTGTTTATGAAGACTAATTTTAAGAGATGTAATATACCATTACTTGAACCAATTCTTAAACCTGCCATCTGCTACCCAGCACGTCAAAAGCACATTCGAACAGCACCTTTAACTACCCCGCTGATATATATATATATATATATATATATATATATAAATAGTAATAGTAGATCAAACAGCAACGGCGCCCGCCGAGGCAAACTAATAACTTTCACTCTTTCACACCTAATTTTATGAGAGTAGAAAAGGATACCTCTATCTCATGATACGAAAGGAAAAGAAATTATCAATGATCCACTATCGTACCTTATCTCTCTGCCGTTTCATATAATAAGTTAATTTAGTCGCTGCAGTGTTGTGTCGGGACCTCTTCTTAGTAATCTGATTCACTATGATTATCATCAATTGATTCTCCTGACTCAAACTCACTCTCAAGAGCCCACTCAACTCGTTCATGAATACTTGTAGCCATTTCAAGCTGCCTTTGATTCGTAGGGAAGACCCACATGTTCTCGTATTCTGCTGTCATGCATAAAAATGCATTTAATTGCTGTAAATGAACCATATCCGTAACTTCCGAAAATATCCCCCTCGGGAGCATTTGAACAACTCCTTGTTCGTCTGCTTCATTGTGTCGTTTGAGCAACTCTCCTGTCTTCATATCCCATACACATATAGCACACCCGATATGACTTGAGCTGACTAAGATACGTCCATGACAGGAAAATTGAACCGGCCAATGACTAGCATTCCAGAGCTCTTGAGCTACTCCAACGTCACACAATGCATGCCTCGTTCTTGTGCCACCTATACCTTGCCTTTCATATACCATTTTATCACCAGTGCTACGGTTCCAGATGTGAACTTTCTTGTTTTTAGATGATGCAACAATATAATCTTCAGCCAATGCAACATTGACAACTTCCCAATTAGGTACGGTGATTGTTTTTGTCAAAGTTATCTCGTTGTTATCTGCGTCAAACTTCCATACACATATTTGAATTTGATGGGGATACCCGACGATGAAGTGTGTCTTATCTGGGGACCAGGCAAGTTGTTTTTCTTCTATTAATTCTTCATAATCATCTTCTTCTTCGGCACCTTCCTCTACTCTGATATCCTTCCTTAATGAGAGTAATAACTCTGTGTTGTTGTTATTATCTCCCTGCCTCGTTTCCTCGTGTTGTGCTCATTATTAACTTCATAAAGTTGAACTCTACCGTCATGAGCAACAATCAAATGTGTCTCACAACCAATTGTTTCTATTCCACAACCAGTGTTAGTACCAAATTCCAACTGCTGTACATTATAACTTACTTCATTATCCCTCCTCTGAGCACAAATTTTTTTACCATTGGAAGTGACTATAATCTCTGATCCTACTCGACCACAAATGCTAACTTTCCAGTTACTGATGGGTGATGATTTATAACTAATAGTATTAAGTGTTGAAGCATCTCTTAATTCAATTGACTCATTTGCATTGATCTTAAAATCTGAAGTATAAGCAATAATATTCTCATTTGCAGCAACATGTGGACTTCCGCCATCAGCTCCTTCATATCCTCCTGCATTATGCACAAATGATGGTGGCCGTAGAAAGGAGGTACCGATCTTCCAACCCTCTTTACCATTGTCCATACCGAATCTATCCTTTGTTACTACCTTCCATTGATCAGTGGTTAATGAATGAAATTGTTTGTTGAGTGCATCAAGTGTACACAAATCAGCACCACTGGCATATGATAAAATTCTATCCCCAAAATCACTTTTGTATAGTGCTAGTAAATCAAATGATGTTGGCAATTCGCCACTATCCCGTTTAATGCGTTTAGTTGCCCTTGTGTGGTATGCCCTTGTGTGGTAATAGGTAATAGAAATATATTTGTACTTATATTTGTCACTTTTACTCAGAGTTTTGCAATGCTCGCTTTGCCACCGCGACAACGCGGTATTACCATTAACTTCTAACCTTTTAGGTAGCACAGCAGCAGCTGAAACAGAGCGTAAATAGGCTGGAGACTCTCTTCTAATGCCGGCCAGCAAACGTATCATATGAGAGTGGGTGCACCAGTGACACAGATGTACCGACCCACTTATAATATCGCTAAAACTAGAGAGCATATATCGAATATGTTACATACATGTCGATACGGTAGCGATTCTTATCGCGTACTGTCTCAAAAAGCTACTATGAAAAAAAATGACAAATTTCTCATCATATCATACATACCATTGAAATGGAGCCAGGATGCTACGAACAACAATAACAAACACTACCCGTAGGAGACGGCAGCAGTTGCGTATTGCAAGGAGTATAAATAAATTACAATCGTCATCGACATCGGCAGCGGCGTCAGTGGTTAGCGGCAATATAAACAGTACAAGAATAGATGCACCTTCACATGCACCATTACCATCTTTCTGTTTGCCTTGTACTGACTCTACTATAAATCAATATAATAATGGTATACAATCAAGACAGCTACACTCGTTATCATACGCCAAACAACAATATTGCAGCGTCATACCAACAACAACGCCCTCAAACTTAGTAAATAATTGCAATAACATAACAAGGTGCACCTTACTAAACTGTTCACATGCACCATCCTCCAACAATCTACTATCCCAACAAACTATAACTATCCAAAAACGCCACAAGGTATTCGTATCGCGACATAACAACGCAATAAATCTCTCACCATCCCAAATAACATCCTACATTACATCCCACTTACCCCACTTAAACCCAAACTCTAATGATTTTCGTATCAACAATACACACGTCATACTAAAAGAATGTCCCTTCTGCACCAAACCAACTAATGATAAATTAGATAATCAATATAAATTATATATCTCAATACCAGGTGGAGCATATTATTGTCATAGATGTGGATCCAAAGGTAGTTGGTATGATTTTAAAAGTGAAATTGGTGGTTATAATTTAGAAAATACAAATGTTTGTTCAAGTGTTGGTAGTGATAATATGGTTGGGAGTGGATATAATGCACCGTTGAGTGATAATGAACAGCAGTTTAATGAACAGGTTGGTAGTGTTGCGGGTGGTGGTGTGGGTGGTGGTGGAGTTAGTCAGCCATGGAATTATAATACATCGAATAATCAGGGTATGAGTTATATAACTTCCAAACAACTAAACAATACTCACAGTAATCACAATATGAAACATAAGAAGATTGAACCATTGCCAATGCCACCTAAAAAACTCAATTCAATCTACACAACTAAATTATTAAACCCAACCAATTCACCAACACAAAACACTCAAGAATACAAAGCCCTACAATACTTATTAATCAAACGTGGTCTAACTAAGAATGTATTAACCAAATATGGTGTTGGATGTGCTACATATAACTTTCCAAGCAAGGATAAGAAGAAGGGAAGTGTGGAATATGTACCTAGTATGTGTGTTACATTTCCTTGGTTAATGAGAGAAAGTGAAGTAAAAGAACAGGAGGAGTTGAGGGGTGCTGAGTATGTTTGGAAGAGTGATATTGGGGATGTGGATGTGAATGGCAATTCTGGAAATAGTAAAGATGGGAAGAAGGAAGAGGCCAATCCATCCCATGCCCAAGCAGTACAACCAAAGAAGAAGAAATCAACATCGGAAATGACACCATTAGAACGATTACGATACCGTCAAGAGAAGAAGGCACGTGCCAAGGCAGCCAAGGATGAAGAAGAGGCAACCTTACTAGCACAGCAGACCGGAAAGGTTGATTTAAAGAAGACATTACAAGAATTAGGTGTGGCAACTGCACAAGATGAGCTGCAAAGTGACAGACTTGTATCAAGTGATGAAGATGCTGAGTCGTTATATGGTCCATATATAAGTCGTCGTATTAAAGTTCGTAGTATTGAACAGAAGGGATGGCAACGATTAGATCCACCAGGTGGTGGATTTGGTTTATTCGGTTGGCATACTGTACCCCATGATGCTACTGAATTGATTATTACCGAAGGTGAATTTGATGCCATGGCGGTATATCAGGCGACTGGTCGGCCAGCTGTTTCATTACCAAATGGTTGTCGATCACTACCCATGGAAGTGTTGGTATTATTAGAACGATTCGATACGATATATCTGTGGATGGATAATGATGGTCCAGGACGGGAGGGTGCAGAAATATTTGCAAAGAAGTTGGGTGTTGAGCGGTGTTTACTCGTCCAACCTAGTGGTAAGCGTGGTTGGGTTGGACTTGAGCAGAGTGAAGAAGATGGAGAAGAAGGAGATAGTAATGTCATGCCAGTTGGACCACCCAAGGATGCCAACGAGGCATTATTAACTGGATGGGATATCAATGAATTGATGAAGGAGGCTAGTGAATTACCACATGAACGGATATTAAAGTTTTCAGATCTAAGAGATTCGGTCATTCATGAGATTGTCAACCCGGAGAAGTATCGAGGTGCTGCCATTCCAAGTCTACCTGGCTTTACTTCTCTCATCAAGGGATTCCGACGAGGTGAAATGACAGTCCTTACAGGGCCAACGGGGTAAGTACATCATGATACAGTTTGTATGCTATGACACTGTGGAACCACGTCTAATCTCTCTATCAACACTCAATCTTTAGGTCTGGTAAAACAACCTTCCTCGGTCAGGCAAGCCTCGATCTTGCGGAGCAGGGTATCAATGTTCTTTGGGGTAGTTTCGAGATTAAGAATGCTCGACTTATGCACAAACTCTTGCAACAGTACATGAAAGATGTACTCCCAGTCGGACTTGCTGATAAGGAAATCTCTCTTGAGGAGAAGAAGAAAGAAATGGTGGCATTGACAGCTCTGGCTGATAAGTTTGAGACCTTGCCGATGCACTTTATGAAGTTCCATGGCGGGTCTGACGTGGATGATGTGTTGGATGCTATGGAGTATGCTACCTATGTTCATGATGTCGAGCATATCATACTCGATAATATGCAGTTCATGATCAGTCGACAAGCTGTTGGTGGGAAGGGATCATCCTATGACAAGTTTGACATGCAAGATATTGCCATTGAGAAGTTTCGTAAGTTTGCCACTGATTACAACGTCCATATAACCCTCGTCGTCCATCCTAGGAAGGAAGATGAGGGTGCCAAGCTCAGTATATCATCCTTCTATGGAAGTTCCAAGGCAACACAAGAGGCTGATACCGTCCTCATCTTACAAAGTGACGGTAAGCGGAAGTTTGTTGATGTGAAGAAGAATCGATTCGATGGTACTTTGGGACATGTGCCTTTATACTTCCAACGGAAGAGTGGACGGTATAGTGAGAATCCTGAAACTCCTCCTACACCACAAAGAACGTCAATACCCAAAGGAGTATCGGCCATGAATGGTACAAATCAAGTATTAGGCAAAGCTAGGGCCGTGGCATCGGGAGGAGCAGCATCGGTGTACCATGACATCAGGAATCAACATCCTATATCTTAGTTGGTATAGTTATATGTTTTGTTGTAAATGTAAATCACATCTTAAATTGTGAATTGGTCTTATTAACCTAATCTTCTTGTGTCAATCTTTTTGAATGTATCTGATATGTAACATCTTGCTGCTTTTCTGCTTCTCGCTTTGCGCTGTGCCTTTAGTTCGTAGCTTACTTATTTCGGCCTTGTTACAGCCCAAATGGGCAGGGGTTCAATAAATTAACAAGGTTTTTTCTATGAACATTTGCAATGTGACCTTTGTCTTGAACCGGCCTTAGATAAGAAATGGAATGGGGGATAGCTCGACTGGCTTGCACCATCTGTTTTACTCGTTCCCTTTCCAACAGCTCTTTCCGTTCTTCTTCTTGTTTTGCCTCTCGCCTCGATCTTTTTCTCTCCATCTGCTCTTCTCTCTTTGCCTGTCTCATCTTTTTCCTTTCATTATTGTTTTTATTCTTATCTGCTTTCGCTTCTCGCAATCGTCGATTCAATTGATTCTTCCTCTGATAGACCGTTACACCCTCCGTATCTTTAACTTGACTCTTTTTATTTCCAGATGTATATAGTTGTGGAAAGATAAAGCCCCCATGTAATAATGCCGCCATCAAGGACATTTTGGGGTTCTGTTGTCTAGCTCCGACTGCCTTTCTCATTCGTATATCGCCATGTCTGCCAGGGTGATTTTTATACATTTTCTTTCTGTCTTCTGTCTTATTTACATTGTCGTTATTCGGTGGTGCACCGACTTGCCCGATTTGCGGAGATCTGGCAGCTTGTAGATCTAATTCATTCATTACTGGTATACCGGAGTCGGGGCTTGTTCTTACGGGGCTCATACTTACTCGTTGTTGTGTAACGGTAGCAAGGTCTAAGGCCTGCTGTTTCAAGTTCCCACCGTTATTATTATGTATTGTGTTCTCCTGCATTATGCCATTACCCGATAAGTTGCCATCCGAGCTGGTAGCACTATCCGATACTTTATTATTATCATCCATGCCTTCTTCAATTACATGCCTTGCTAAGACATCAGGATGCCTTTTGTCCTTCACCAAAGAATATCCCAGCCGTGAAGTCAAATCTTTGACTTTCTTTTTTGATTCTAATAATTGTAATCTATTCTTTCTCCTTTCGTCGGCGTCCTTGACAAGCTGTTCGTTGCACCTTCTCCTTTCCTCGGATAATTGCTGTTGCTCTTGATGATATTGTGGGGGTTGAATAGATTGATTATATTGACCTGAATGAATAATAGGGTTAGGCTGTTGGCCAATTATATGTGATGGATACAGTCCATAATGTGAGGCTTGTTGTATGAGTTGACGATGTTGCATTAACCAGTCAATTCTTTTCTCATGCATTAACATTTCGTGTTGTAAGATAGCTAACCTTTTTCTAATCTTCTCCTCTTCTTCCTTCGTGAGCTTCTTTTTAATACAAGACACAAACACAACCTCCTCCTCCTCCTCCAGTTCCACATCACGCGACAGTCGCATGAGTTCCTTTTCTAATTCTAATCTCTTCTTTCTCCTATTTTCAGCTTCTATCGTCTTCTTTCTACTTTCCTTAGCCTCACTAGCTTTCTTACCTCGTTCTTCTGCCTCCATTGCAATCTTCTCTTGTTCCCAGAAGCTTCTGTCGACTTCTAATAACTTCTTTTGTTCTAAAGGAATATGGCCTTTTGTTTCCTGATAGCTCGACCTCGACCTCGATTCTAATTCCTTATTGAGGCTGACATCCTTGTTCACTTCCTTTTCTACTTCCCATTTCCTCTTTCCAGTTATCGATCTTGAAGATGAATCTAATGACTCTTTATCACTCTCTTCCTCTTCGCCATCCGTATCCATATCATAGCTATTGTCCTCCTTATTGTTCACTTGAGATGATACTACAGGTGATGGAGCATCGAGCTTACTATCTTCATCGTCAGTTTCCATATCATAACTATTTATTGGCTCATTCTTCACGTTAGCTGATGTTATAGGAGACGGAGCAGCTGTAATCTTACCATCTTCATCATCCGTATCTTCTCCATATAGGTCCTCTTCTTCTTTAACTTGAGCAGAGCGAACTGGATCGTGTGCTACTTCGTCATCGGTATCTTTCTCTTCTTCCTTGACTTTAAGTTCAGTAGATTGAATTGGATCTGGTGCTATGTCATCATCTGTATCTTCATCATAAGCGTAAGCACTTGTTGTGATATGTGACGAAGAAATCGATGGCAGCAAGGCGGCAATCTTTTTATTATCTTCTTCATCATCAACTGTTTCTCCACAGTACATTTTCTCCTTTACGTTCGTACTATCATCTTTCTTTACTTTGATACTATTACTAGATAACCCCGTCGTACGATTCTTGGGTATATATGCGACGGTGCCATTCGATAACCATTCTTCTACCCAACTTTATCATAAGATGCACGACATCATCTTCATTGCAATTATTTTCGAGGAGGTAGTAAGGCATGTTCGTGGGCGTTTTTACCATCACCGTCTCGTGCCCATACACTCTTACACTTGTTTAATGCTTGATTGTTAAAAGGTAATTATTGAGCTGTCTATCACTACATACTGATCACATCATAATTTGCTGATATTTGCTTCCGATTTCCGATACCATTGGTATCCTGTAAGGAGTTTCATGACATGAAAACTGATTTTGGGGTATGAAGTGTAAGTAAGATAAGAGAGGATTGTTGTTGTTGTATTTGACCTAACCCTAATAGAAGCATCGTAAAGCTCCAGTGTTTTCGTTCGCTGCTCTGCTTCTATCAATATAGACATCATTATCATCGTTATTCAGTTATACTCATGTTTCGACTAAGTAGATAAGGTAGATACTTACTAAATTTCAATTCGATAAGACTGTCTATTTCAAGTTTCGACCTAAGGGGGAGGCAATTTGATGCCGACGAGAAATGGAGCCTCTGAATGCCTCCCCCTACTGCACTCCATATACACTTGCAGACTGCCTACTACTATCAGTTAGTAAGAGTCGGTATTTAGCCGCTGATATATCGATAAAGGACTTGAAAGTACCTATTGCAAAGAATATTTTTAACGAGCATTAATAATTTTACACATATCTTAGGTATCTATCATGTCATCTGCAACACTCAAATTCAAATCAGGATTTCTACTCAAATCGTCAGAGAACCGCATTAACACTGATTCAAGGCCTGCTAAACGTCTTAGACGGGTCGGTGAATTGCCTACGTCATTTGATTTGCTATGGTTGTATCAGAGTGACTTGGGAGATCGAATCTTATCATATGCAACTGGTGCTGATTTATGCACATTGGAGACGCTCAACAAGCAGTTTAAATCCTTGGTAACTACCGATAAATGGAAAGTAGTAACAAAGGACAGATTTGGTATGAATAACGGTAAAGAGGGATGGAAGATCGGCACTTCTTTCCTACGGCCACCCGTGTTTGTGCACAATCTATCAAATGCTAATGAACCAGAAAGTCATGATAGTCCTCGTATCGTTACAAATGATAATATAGTAGTAAATTTATCGGAACCTAGATACGTCACTCACAATGATATTAAACTAAGGGATGCATCCACTCTCAAACAAATTCATCGTCACATAAGTAATGTTCATGAGAATGCAAAAGTAAGTATTTGTGGTCGAGTTGGATCGGAGATTGTTGTCGCCTCAACCAAATTTCGAGCAGGTATTGAAGCTGAAGTAGTTCATTGGAATCATGACGAAGATGGAGACATACCCCCAATTCAGGTATGGCAATATGATGGTAACAGCAATGGAGTAGAAACAATCGGATGTGAGACTCATTTGGTTACTGCTCATGATGGTATGATTCGTCTTTATGAGGTTAAAGAAGAATTAGAGTGGGTGGAACTTGAGAACGGCTTGGGGTCGGTTAACGAATTATTCACATCGGGCAATGAAATCAGGGTAGATGATGGTGTTGAAGATGAGAATGTCGTGAGAGAAATGAAGCTTGCCTGGGGGCCTGATAAGACTCACTTTATCGTTGGGTGCGCACATAAAATATGTGTATTGAAGTTAGATGCATCAAAGAATGAGATCACTTTGGTCAAAACGATTGACACTGAGTGGGAGGTTACCAACGTTGCCTTAGCTGAAGATTATATTGTAGCATCATCCAAAGACAAGAAAGTACACATCTGGAATCGTAGCACTGGTGATAAGATGGTATATGAATGGCGAAGTGGCACAACGAGCGATGCGTTATGTGATGTTGAAAGTACTGACAGGCTTCGTCACAATGAAGGGCTCGTTCGGCCTCTTTTGCTATCCTGCCATGGACATATTCTAGTCAGCACAAGTCATATCGGTTGTGCTATTTGTGTATGGGATATGAAGACAGGAGAGTTGCTCAAGCGACACAACGAAGCAAACGAAGAAGACGGTGTGAAAATGCTCAGTCAAGGTGGAAAAGATGTTACGGATATGGTTCATTTGAAGAAGTTGAATGCATTCATATGCACTGGAGAGTACGAGAACATGTGGGCATTCCCTACAAATCAAAGGCAGTATGATATGGCCGCAACTATTTGGAGGAAGTATTATGAGTAGAAAAGTTAGCGGGCAATCGGATAGTGATCGAGATGAAGAAAAGTTTACGGTGATTAGTGTGAAAGAGAAGAAAGTTTAAAGAACGTTATATGTAGAATTGGGCATATAGTTATATGTTAAATGTAAATCACATCTTAAATTGTGACTTGATCTTATAAATCTTACTCTTCATGTATTGCTCTGCTTACCATCTCTTCTCTCCGACGTGTAGATGTAGCCATATCATACTGCCTTTTATTTGTAGGGAATGACCAAATGTTCATATAGCCATCCATACACAAAAACGCGTTTAAACTCTCCAAGTATGTCATATCAGTTGCATCGTTACTTTCAGTTACTTCTTCTTCATTTGCTTCGTTATATCTTTTGAGCAATTGTCCAGTCTTCAAATTCCAAATACAGATAGCACACCCAATGCGACTCGTACTAACCAGGATATGTCCATGGCAAGAAAGTTGCAATTCAGAATATCCGGCTCCTAACAGCTCCTCCTCTTCGTCCTCGTCTAAATCAACATCACACAAGGCATAAACCTGCTCAGCCTCAGGCGTTGTATATACCATTTCTTCACCAGTATTGCGATTCCAGACGTGTATCTTCATGTCACTAGAAGATGCAACAACATAATCGTCAGCAAGAGCAACATTATTGACATCTAAGACACCCGCACCGATGGTATTTACTTGAGTTGCACTGTTTGTTTCTTTATCAAACTTGTATACATATGCTGAATTGAGGCATATTGTATCGTTATCGGGAAAGAAGACTATAAAGTGCGTTTTGTCCGGTCCCCAGGCAATACATGGCGTATCAAATCTATTCGCCGTACTATCTACAGTGACGGTTTGACGTAATAATAAGAGCTTTGCATCTCGCCCCCCATAAAGATTAACCTCGTAAACTTTAATAACCCCCTTAACTGCCACTATCAAATGAGTCTCACATCCAATTGATGGAATACCGTTGCCTACATTGACATTATAGCTCCATCTTTGCAGATCATTACCACGCCTAGCACAAAACTGATGATGGTTTGAAGTAACAATGATCTCTGATCCCACTCTACCACATATGCTTACCCTCCAATTCCGAATGGGAGAAGGTATACTTCGAATGTAATTCAGAGTTGATGCATCTCTGGTACCCATTTCATTATTTGGGTGATATATATCATCAGCACCATCAGTTGCTGCCACGATAATTGATTCATTTGCAGCCACCCTAGGACAACCACGATAAAGCCCAAAACCATAATTTCTCGATTCATCCTCTGTTAGATGAATGAACACTGGCGGCCGGAGGAATGAGGTACCAACCTTCCAACCCTCTTTACCATTTGACATACCAAACCTTTCTTTAGTCACTGTATTCCACTGATCAGTAGTCAATCTCTTGAATTGCTTGTTGAGTATATCAAGTGAACAATAAGGAGGACAATAGCTATGATATGGATACGGATGGCGAAGAGGAAGAGAGTG
>Ga0214477_100759_pt1 | contig 20396 bp, 21 predicted proteins | sample M1_20Mar14CPVII9_FD_165058 | JGI IMG/M metagenome (GOLD analysis project Ga0214477, IMG submission 165058) | Marine eukaryotic communities from Monterey Bay, California, United States - M1_20Mar14CPVII9sort6BwellC16 | ecosystem: Environmental > Aquatic > Marine > Unclassified | place: USA...
TAATTTCTACATCTCCTCATGTTGATCGAGAACTCGTCATCAAATCTCATCCTCTCCAGGCTGCAATGAGCCCATTATCCAACCATCCCATACCCTCTACATCTGTTTCTAGTCCATACAATGGTCATCCGCCTGTATCTATGTGTACCTCGCCATCTGCAAGGCTTAATATGGATCCATTTCATTATCTAGAAGCTGAGCTAAGTTCTTTACGAGGCGAACACCAAACAATGGAGCACATGCTTAATGTCAAAACACAATCAGAAGTAGATCTTAAAGATCGCCTTAGTAAGTTAATGAAGGAGAATGAACAAATGAAACTCGATTATGATTATCTATCAAACAAACACTCTGAAACTCAAACAAAACTGAATGAAACTACAAAGGCATTGGAGAGTAGTAACTATGAGTTGAAGATTAAGAAGAAACAGGAGAAGACTGCATCGTCGGAGCTTGCCTTGAAGATGGCTGTAGAAGACAAACAGAATGTAGAAATTAAGAAACTGATACGTAAATTGAAAGAAGAAAAGGTTGCTCGTATTGAGGCTGAAGACAAACTCGAGACTCAAATGAAGCAGCAGATTGGCCTGGAGGAAAACATGGAGAAGATTGTCTTGCAAAACTCCGAGGCAGATACACTGAATGTTACTTTAAAAGCAGAGATCAAAGAGTTGCAAGCTGAGCTAGCTCAGAGGAATGAAGAAATGAACCATTCCAAAAGTCAGGAGATAAAGTTGTTGGGGTTATTGAGCAAGATGCCTGACCAAGATATAGTTGAAGAGAGGAAAGAGCTATCAAGCGAAAACAGGGAATTACAGAAAGAGTTGCAACAAACAAAAACAAAGTCTATTGAGATGAAGGTCATGCTTGTCAACTTGAACGAAAAGTATACAGAGTCACAGAAAGAGATCAAGGAGTTACAATCACAACTCGCGGATCAAAAGAATGGTATCAATCAACTGCTATGGGGCGAGGACAAGGTTAAAGAATCTAGTTTAGTAGAAGAGCTCAGAGTCAAGAATAAAGCACTTCGAGAGGTTGCTTTGAAAGCTATCGCGACAACTGTACAGCAAAGGATTGACTCTCCTTCACTATCAACAGATTCTAGTAGTGATGACTTGCACGAGTTATTAAAGAGCGCAGAGAATACGCAGGTAGTTGTAGAAGATAAGAAAAACGACCTAGATGATAATCAAGAGTCACTTGAGATGCTTCGACCAGTAGTTGATGATGCAGTGAAGGTTCAGCAGGATACAGTTGAACAAATTCAGAAGCTTCTTGTGCAGACAAAAGCAACAAAGAAGCTAACTGAGAAGATCAATTGCGGTGATGTTGAAAGCTTGGACATTGAGTTCTCACTCAAGATTGTTGAACAGATAACCTCATCGAGTATGAAAATGATTGATTCGATCGATATAATGTCAAAGAGTACAGAGTTGAGTAAGTCAAAGCTAGTGTCCTTGTTAAATCTACAACCGGAAGACGCGGAGACTACAGAGTCTGAAGAGGTAAAGGAAGATACTGATGAGGAAGAGGCATTAAAAAAGAGTACCAGAGTCAATGAAATAGCAGCCAAACATTTGCAAGAGCTGGAGAATCTCAAGACCATCATGTCTCAAATACCGACACTCACGCTAGATAAAGCAGATAGGCAAGATGCTAGGAAGCATTTAGAGTTGGTTGATAGTATCACGTCAGTACTGAACAACGCGCTATCCAAGTTGGTTAGAGATGCAAGACAACTGAAGTTGGAGAATTTAACATTCATCTAGCTAGGGAAGTGTGTACATATATCTAGAGAGAAGAAGTTAGATGGGAAGAGAGCGAGGGGGGAGGGGAGAGAGAGGATTCATGAATGTATACTGGATTGTAGATTTAGCATGTATAAAGGTAGAGATATATTGGGGTATACCTTGTGTTCGACACTCAAGCTAGATAAAGCAGATAGGCAAGATGCTAGGAAACATTTAGAGTTGGTTGATAGTATCACATCAGTACTCAACAACGCGCTATCCAAGCTAGTGAGAGATGCAAGACAACTGAAGTTGGAGAATTTAACATACATCTAGTGAGGGAGAATACATAAGAGGGATGGCCAGAAGAAGCTGGAGACAAGAGAGAGAGGGGTAAATGTATACTTGATTATAGATTAGGATGTATAAAAGTAAAAGATAATGACCAAGTAATGGACTGTACAACTAACTATAAAGTATTGAGAGTCCCCACCATGTACGATATCAGAGGAGGAGATAGAGACGAAGCAGCGAACAGCAAGAGCCTAACTGCATGCATAAAAACAGACCGCAACCCGAGTAGACTAGAGGATACCCTAAAAAGGATACCACTCCGTTCCACTCAAGTAGATAATTTATTGAGCAAGATGGTGATGAGCTATTAGGTAGCTATACGATATCAAAGAACAAAGACCATTATATACTGATAATACACTAATTAATAGAAAAGGAATATCTGCAGTAATCTGATATATCAATATCATATAAGTGAAAGTTAACAAACAATCAACAAAATTTCGTGATTGAGTTGGCACTTATATTCTGATAACAAATCAGCCTTGAATTGCAACCCTGTATACACAAACTTGAACAAAAATAATATCAAATAATAGTATAATTAGATAATGGATTTCGGAGGTGCGGCGATGGGTGGAGCTGGAGATGCTGGTGGCTTTGATTTCATGAGCTGGTACGTTCATAGATTTTTATCAATATCCTCACATATCCTATTCATCTCTTCTCACAATCATATCCAGGTATATGGATATACCAGTAATATCTCGACTATACTTCACAGGTGCCTTCCTAACAACGGCAGGATGTGCATTAGATATAATAAGTCCCTTCTCCCTATACTTTAACTTTGATTTGATATTCCATCAAGGTCAAATATGGAGATTAATAACAACATATCTATTCTTTGGGATGTTTTCTATAGACTTTTTATTTCACATGTACTTCTTGGTACGGTATTGTCGATCACTTGAAGAGGGTGACTTTCGTGGTAGAACGGCCAACTTTGTCATGATGATAATATTCGGTGTAACATTCATGACATTAGTAGCACCATTTGTGAGCGTTCATTTTCTTGGTAGTTCTTTATCATTCATGATGGTATATGTTTGGGGTAGAAGGAATGAGGATATGCGTATGAGTTTCTTGGGCGTATTTACATTCAACGCTCCATATCTGCCTTGGGTAATGTTGGCATTCTCAATGTTGTTGGGACATTCAGTAACAATTGATGCGATTGGTATATTAGTGGGACATACATATTATTTCTTGGAGTATGTATATCCAACAGTGGCAGAGATTCGGGGTTGGAAGACTAAGAAAATATTAGAGCCACCGCGATTATTACGTTGGCTCTGTGGTGAGTACCAAGAGCCTGCTCATTTGCATCAAGATTGAGATTGCAATTGATATTACAATACGAAAGCTAGATATGGGCACGCAGAGTGGGAAGACTAGACCTACGGTGCAATAAACACTTGTCAGAAAATAGCTATATTTCTTTTCTGAGCAATCGCGTGTAAATTAATGAGCAATCGTACATCAATAATTAATACAATAATTCTGACTCCATAGTTAATGGTTGATGGTTTCATTGACAGATAGCTTAAATTACATACCGAACTACAGAAATACAACGTTGGGTTCTGCAGGTTGATCGGCAAAGATAGCTTTATCATCTGCGCCAACGCTCTGTTCTGTCTTCATTCTCTCTTTCTGAACTCCGTTAGTAGCAACACTCCCGTCATCTTTCTCTGTCTTCAGCTCTCCCTCAGTTTCCTTCTCCTTCAATTCAGCAAGGATTTTCTTTATACTTCCCTTCTCTATCATACGGCGAATCTTGTCTCGTTTTACACTCGCGCTGACAAAATCCATAGATATGATAATCACAAACATTCCATATGCAAAACACTGGAAGAAGATGTAGTTTGGATTCCCATTGCCTGTTACAAGCCACATTCGATGAAATGTGACAAAGAGTAATACCGGCACTGGAAGTGCAAAGAAGGCGATGATGGATGGATTTCTCATTCTAACAATTGTTCGTGGATTGAGGAGTGCCAATATCATACCAAAGGTAAGTGTGTGCGCAGTTGAGGTAGGGCGGTAGATTACCCAAAGTAGTTGAAATGTTGCAGCCAAAACGGATGGATATCGATGTAGCCGAGTCATTAGTGGAATTGCAAACATTGTCGGTATACCAGCCACAAACACTGTAAAGTATGGACGGAATCTATCAAACATTTGAACAAACATGTACCTAGAGGTGATAGGGAGATGATTTGTTGAGTGAGCAAAACGAAACTCTCAAACATTAAAAGTATAAGTATAACATAAAGCACTTACCAATGAACGCCTAGGCATGGACCGGGTACAGACCCACTGTCATCCTGTTGCACAAATGCTATATTGGGCAATATTGTCTGAATCATGACTGTTTTATATTCACTCAAGTCTCCACCAACTAGTAATGATGCAAGAAAATGCAGACCTCCAAGATACAAAATGTAAAGACAAAGTACCGTCTTCCAATCATGATGTTGAGCTCTTTGAATTGACACTAGGGCTGATGAATCCTTGAAGAGTCCTCTCCAAAGTAAGACTGGCAATAGAAACATGCAATATCCAGTATCGGCATAGGTAACTAGAGCTAAACATATTGATGCCTTGGTTGCCGATGGAATCTTCATTGGTATTCCCTCCTTTGATATCTTTATTGGTTGTAATGTTGCATAATAAAAGAAAATGAGTAATATTGCATCATATAAACTTCGTATTGATCCAGTTGCATTGGCAAGCATTGATATTGGATTGCAAAAGTATAGTACTGCTGCAATGAGTGGTAATTGATCCAATCTAATGATTGGTTCTTTGTGAACTATTGTTGTTGGTGTTGATTTGGTTGTTTGTTGTGAATGATGTCTCTTCAATGCGTCATTCTCAACTTCATTGTAATATGAATCACCTCTTCCGACTGGTTTTATTGGTTCTTCTTTAACCATACTCAATCTATTCAATTCTTTTTGTAATTCAAATGGTGGTGTTTTGTCTTTAGACTGTACTTTATCATCTCCAATTCCATTGGCTTCAGATTTTGTTGGTAAATCAACAACCCATCCTCTTACTGGACGTAATACCTCTGGAATTACAAGATCAGATGGACTACATCCACCCAATCTCTTCATCTTATCACTTAACGATGTGTGCCGTTCCATCTCTGCTTCATTACTACTATTCTCTGTTTCTAATATACGCCATGCTAATTTATATATACAATATGCACCTATACCATCTGCTACTAATAGTAGCAGTGTTCGTATTATATATAGTAGAGATATAGATAATTTATTAGGATGACATACCAATGTCTCTCCTAACAAGGCAACTACCAATGGAGGAACCACAATTCGAGTACCAGGTGTATAAATGGCACTGTAATTTACAAATGATGCACTTCCACTACTACCACCAAAACTAAGAGTATCAGTCCACAACGAAGGACTATTATTCAACCAAAAACAAGCCTCTTGTAAATGATCCCATGTATGTATTGGATCTAATATCGCAGCACCTATTGCTTGAAGTATACCCGGTCCTAATGTTTGTGTTAGAATGTTATTATTATCATTGTCAATTGTATTTTGGTTGGGGAAAATGATGATTGATATGACAAGACGGATGATAGTTGCAACTAACAATATAAATGGTATTATTGATATGTTCTTCATGATATATGATGGGTCCTTATCAACTTCAACGACCACCAAGTAGTAGATTACTAAACTTGCAAAAATATTATACTAACTAAGGTAGTTCCATGATGCAATGCAATCAACATACGATCTAGCCTGAATGAGAGCTGTACCAATTGTACCTCATGTGTGAATGTGGAAGTACGCGTATTATGTACGGTCATAACTCCAATGTTCTTTTTATTTCAAAGTGCCGAGCTTTTTGATGTTGTTGTTTAGCACCACATCGTTGGCGTCGTTTAGTAGAGCCCATAATAAAACAATATGAGGACGATAACAACAACCTCTGCTATTGCAGCGATAACAATTTGCTCGGCGGCTGTCGGCGCTTTCCAAAATGGTAGACCGATGCAATATACAAAAAGAAATAGAATAATAACATTGACACCTTCTTCGTTGTCGATGAAATCAACCAAGACTATTGATAATATTGATGATCGAGTATCATCGTCTAGAAAGAGTAGATCAAAATCTATACAACCACAAAAACAATATGATAGAAAAACATCTCTATCTATTGCAACTCTTAGTGATGCTGAGAAGTATTCTCTCTCTGCAATGGATGATTCGATAATACCTCAGCTTGATATGCCCAATCTTGCTTCAATTGCAAAGGTATTATCAGCCTCTCTACTAGTGACGGGAAATACAGTTGGACCTAGCATGTTTGTCCTACCAGAGGCTGTGGGTGGTGTTGGATTTGGCCAGGGTACTGCCATATTCATCGGTAAGTAGTAAATGTGCTATCATGTGTCTTGCCAGAATCATCTTCTAACAAAGGTATCCTCTTATATTATAATACAGGTATGTACTTGTATAACCTCATCTCTGGTCTACTACTAGCGGATGTAGCCATTAATCTACATGAGTGCTCAGATTGTGAGGTTCCATCTAGTTTCAAGGACTTTGTAGACGAAGCACTGAAATCCAAGACCGCAGGAAATCTTATGGCCGCAGCTAGTCTCGTAAGCAATAGCTGCTTTCTTGCCTTTGGAGTAGTCCATGCTGGTTCATTATTAGCAAATACATTTCCAAGTCTAGGCGTGGATCCTACTCTTGGTGGAGCCGCATTTGCTGCCATATTAGCAATGTTCTCGATCACGCAGACGTATAGTGGTTTGGAGAGGATCGCAAATGCCTGTGTCATAGTCCTCTTCTCCAGTTTTTCTGTCTTATTATTACCCAGCTTGGCAAATGTTGTGGATCCTATCGGTACCTTAACTGCACAACCTTCGAACCCCGATGGCATGTCAGCACTGGCTGCTGCTTGCCCATTGCTATTGTCAAGTCTCTCATATCAGAATATAGTCCCAAGTATCACCAAGTTACTTGACTTTGACAGAACCAAGTCAACTATTGCTATTGCACTTGGTAGCTTCCTCCCGATGGCAATGTATCTTCTGTGGTCCTTTGCAGCCCTTGGTGGAGGCGTTGAGAGTTCAACTGCAAGTTCTTCTGCTGGAGCTTTAGCTTTTGACGTTTTCACCGCGTCAGCTCTAGTCGGCAGCTGCATACCAAGTGTAATGTGTTTAGCTGAAGAAACCGAAAGTATCTTCTCGAGTATGAACGATGATGAAGACAATTGTCCAGTCAAGACCAAGTACTCTCCAATATCAGTTGCAGCTCCGATGATACCTTCAGTTGCAATAGGGCTTGCTTATTCAAAAGGTGGAGACTTAACAGAGGCTCTGCACTTTAATGGAGCGTTTATAACGCCCTTGTTGTTTGGCCTACTACCAGTCATATTATACCAGAGTGTTCATAAGAACGACGACACAACTGATAATAACTCAGTCTTTGGTAAATTGCCTCAAGTTCTGGTTGGTGCTGGTACCCTAGGTTGTCTTGGTCAAGAGATAATACAAGATGTGACAGCTGTATTGCCCAACTTGGTAGTATGAAGTCCCTGTACACAGAGGTCAATGTAAGATATTAGCCTTTGCATGTACTACAATGTAAATATTATAAAACGATGTAAAAAGAACATACTTGATTCCGTTTTAGTATATTTATCTAAACTTGCTAGTAAGGTTGTATACCTGTTGTCCGAGCCTCAGTTCGTGGTATTGCTTGACGAATGACATCTCGTGCATATGTCGTGTTTGACACACCAGCCTCGTGAAGAGCATTGCTCAGTCTAAATTTAGAGTCAGAAAAGACGTGATCAGTTGTAAACGACTTCAAATTGCCTGATTGATAATCGGGCAGTTGACTTCGTCTAAAGAAGTCCTGTTTCCTAGCAAAGGTAGTCTTGTGAATATCAGCCTCCTTGTTCATAATGTTATTGTAGTAGGGGGTACTTGAAGCAAGCGCGTTGAGCCTCGAGAGTCTGAGTTCTTCTTCCCTTAGCGCTTCCATATTTGATTCATATTGGGATAGTTCCTTGAGTTCTATTTGCTCGTGCCTAAACTCTGACCGATCACGATTAGTCTTCTGCTGCTGTAGACTGTCGAGCTCGTTGATAAAATCATCCCTCAACTCGTTATTGCGTGCCTCTTCTTGTTGTCTCAATTGCTTTGCTTGGTGTTGACTAATGGATTGTTTTGCCATAGTTTGTCGATGCAGCAACAGAGCTTTCCTCTTATGCTCATCTTGAGCCTTTTGAGCTGCAACTTGTTCTTGCTGCTCTGCGTCAGACTTTTGCCTCTCATCATGTTTGAGACGCAAAGACTTTAGCTTGATATTCATCTCCTTACTCTTTAATTCAATATCATTCTTGGCTTTGTACTGATCACACTTAGCAGTGAACTCTTTACTAAGACGTTTTATATCCTTTAATGCTCTTTCTTCAACCATTTGACACTTCTGTTTGTAATCTCCAGTAGCCGCCTCTGCCTTTTGCTTCTGTATCTTGTTGTGGTTATAATAGTCCAGGTACTCAACTATTTCCTGGTCAGACTTATTCAGATCTCTTGTCAATCTTTTAATCAATAGTTTGTTCGCGTTAGGACCGCCACTGCTCAAAGCTAAAGCCTTCTTAAAGATTAGGACACTCTTTTCGTCCCACTTCTTGGGCTCGTTCATCTTTTGTGATGTAATCTGTTGTAGAGTATAATCATACTGTTGCTGTGCTTCTGCAAGGCTGGCTTGCAAGTCATTTTCCAATAAGTCAATCTCTCCTGTATCTTCTATATACTGGTGGTCGTGTACAATTGATCGAAGAGAATCGATAGCTGCTGTTGATTGTGATAGCTGAGCTTGTGATGCGTCGCTCTCTTTTAAAAGTTGCATAACCTCGCGTCTATGCTCGATATTTTCCTCTGATAGCTTGGTATATATAGTATCGAGCTCTTCTAATGTCGTGTCCGTGTTAAATGTAGTAGGTCTTTGCATTTCTGAAATGATATTTTGCATAGAGCTTATTACATTCAACCGACTACAAGCTGTTGGATCTACATTTTCCTTCGAGTAGTCGTGATTCTTTTCATTTTGCATAGACTCTAATATGTTTTGACTAGATCTTAGAATCTGCTGTGACAACTCTGCTTCTTGTTCTTTCAACTTTCGTTGTGTCTTAGTCCACTCGTACTTGGTTTCTCTTGTTTGACCTTTCTTCTTCTCCTTCTTTTGGAAAATGGTTATCTTATTGTGCAAGCTAGCCAAAGGATCATTGTTCTCAAACGCTGCAAGGGCGTCTCTGTGGCTTGATACGTTGTTCATTCTTCCGCTTGTCTTTTAATGTACTACTGGTCTTATTTGATTTGCTAATGCATACCAATGCCGATATTATTTACTACCGCCCTTTTTAATAAAGTTGATGAAGCGTGGACTTGTATTCGCGATGCGATATTCATATTGTACTCAAGCCTACGTAGGTAAATTTACCTTTCATTTCCTGCAAAACAAAAACAAACATACTCACGCATATCATACTCGATAGAAACTGACATTATTTAGTCATTTGCATTACCATCTTTCCGTAGTGAGTAACATGCCGGATTTAATTAGGAAACGCAGCGTCAGAAATGGAACGAGCAACCTCCAATGGTCTCAAGACAACATGGACTACCTACGCAAAAGCAAGCCACCGCGAAAGACAAAGCCTTCACCCCATAAAGCTGCTGACGTCTCTGATAGTGATAGTGATACCCCTTCACCGCTACTAAACATGAAAGATGTTGAGAGAGGAGCACTCTTCTTTCGTTCCTATGCAAATCAGATGGCAGTTGTTCCTAGCATTCTTTCAAATCCGAAGAGGAGGGAAGCAGCAATGCGGGTTGCGAGGTTGACTGTTGGGAGACACGAACGTGCCATAGCTAGAAATACAAAAGCACAAAACGACACTAAGAATACCAAAGATCGGGCTATCGAAGACAGTAGACGTGGTGCATTGCAATTTGGATCTTTCGGAGACTAATGTGAGGAGAATTAATGATGAATACTTGTGGAGAATAAAGTGGTGTGTGTAGTGATTTGAGTTAGACTTGTCAAATGAAAGAAAGCAAAGTATCAGTAAATATAAAACTAGTGATCATGTGGTACAAGCAAGGAAATAATGAAATGCCTGAAGATAGATTTACCTTGCCATTTCCGAATAACAATTAGACGTTATTTTATCTGTAAGGTGATACTGTCTTAATTCCTCCAATCCCCGTCTCGACTCTTCCAATCAAATCATCAACAGCATTTGTAAACAATTCGCATCTTATTGGCATTTCTAATTCATAAAATGGATCCTTCTGTTATATTCAAGTCAAAGACAGGGAATGTTGAGTAACAAAAGCATATAATCATATCAATACACTTGATTTCATATTATATCATTTCTTACCAATGCACAATCTGAATACAGGACATATATTTCACGCAACACATTATCTAAATCCGCAGTACCAGGTTCAGCTCTGTCATTCAAATTCATATGTTAATAGTTAGTTGCAATGTTGGTAAGCAAGCAAAATAAACGAAACACAATAATGACTTATGCATAAAACTCACGTAAGTACAAACTTAATCCCCGTTCTTGTTTGTAAACATTTTAATATCATACCAGCTCCTTCAATCTGTTCAATACCATCATCGGCACCAGCTATATAACAAATCATAGCAAAATGAAGTATTAGAAGGTGAACCGATGTGTTATCATATTATTGCAAAAGATATCATTAGTTGTGAGGTGTGATTATATCATATCATATGATATACCACATAAATCAATACCAATACAAACATGATAATACTCACATGAATTCTTATTCCCCGGTAATCTAACAGGACTTGCCTCTGCCGCAATTGCATGTAATGAATGGAATGTTGATCCAATTCGTAACCATTCATTGGTATCGATCTTAGGTGCATTAGGTCCCAGTGGACGATGTAGGATAAGACCTCCTGCCTTGTTCACAATAAATAGATGAAGGAAACCCATCCCTAAAGTACTAAACAAACGATATATATCACCACCTATCTAATCTTTATTTTGTTGTTGCAAATGATTGTTAATAGGTTATGAGCTTAATATACTCTCATAAAATCATGTTCTTTTTTGCAACATCCTACACAAGTACAACACCGTAAGATATATTGGAATGCTCGCAACATACTATACTGTCTTCTCTACATAAGATTGTTAATCCCTTTTCCGGGTATAGTGATTTAAGGGTCAAAGATATTGAAGATACCAAACATCACACTCCCACACAAAACTTATAAACCTGTACAATATGATGGACGAAGAAGATATTATACCAGTAGATCAACTAGCAATGGATGCTGCTACAATAGTATCAGAAACTGATGCATCACATAGTATAATGTCATCGGGAGATGAAGGAGATATTGATAATTGGTTATCAACTCGACATACACGAAATCATAATTTGCAAATGAATAAGATTAATGAAGAAGATGACGATGATGATTCAGATGCAGAGTTGATGAAGGAGGATGTTGCCGGACCAGGTATTTGTATGACAATAATTTAGATGATGAAGATGAGGCATGGGTATATAAGAATTTACGAAGTGGTCAAGAGAAAACAGTGTATGTGCAAAGGAAACAAACGCAAGGTGATGATACTACATTAGAGAATTCAGAGAAGCAAACAGATCATACTGATGATGTACCTATTGCAAAGAAGATGAGATCATCAGGAGAACGAGATATACAGATGGATGATAACAAGAAAGATAATAGGGAAGAGGATAGTACATCAGCAAACGACAAACAACCACAAGATCCATGTTCCAATCCACAACTACAACAAGCACTACTACTTAAACCACGTACTTCGGATGCAATCTTATCCTGTCCACGATGTTTTAATATTGTTTGTATGGACTGCCAGCAACATGAGAAGTATGCCGGGCAGTTTAGAGCCATGTTCGTTATGAACATTGGTGTGGATTGGAATAAAAAGATCATATATGATGAGCAAGTTGGTGAACTTAAACTAGCTTCGGCTGGAATCGCTTCGGGATTAGAGAATGATAAGAATACAACAACTAAGCAAGAGAATGGCGAGTTGTATTATTCGGTTCATTGCAGCTATTGTCAATACGAAGTTGCTGCATTAGATATGAAGGATGAAATATATCACTTCTTTGGTTGTCTTCCCTCTTCATAAAAGAAAAGTAGGTTGAGATTTAATCAATAAAATAATATATTGGTAACCGCCGCTTACTTTTCAATACTCATAATGTTTATTGGTGTAAACTATTGAGTAAGACTATAGTTAGAAGCGCAAAGCAAAACAATAATCAAGTCTCCAGTTTCCGATGGTGATGGTCTTTGATATTTTGATCGAGTCACAGGACCATCACCATGGTAGTCGGTATTTTTGCCTTGAAATAAACTGCAACCATAGCATGATCGATACGAAATATCTTCTCGTCAAGGTGTATAACAAACTCAGTTTGCAGTGAATATATTATTAATAATGAAGTTAATATCATTCCTCAGCGTTGTTGCTATTACTAGTAGAAGTAATATCGCATCAGCTTTTATTTCACCAACATCATCAACCCATCAGTCAACATTAACAACATCAAACCATCAGTTAACATCTTTGAATGTAAATGCAAGAGGTTCTGGATATGGTAGTCCCCTTGAAAATATAAGCGAGGGTAAGTCCATATATCTGCATTTATGTTTACCTGTAGTATATCATACTTGATGATGTATTGTATCTTTTGTTTTATACTTTTGATGTATCATCTCAAACTCAATTAATGATATCTTGCAAACTACAATACATCAACACAATACAGCTGTGGGAAATACTCCACTGGTGAAGATATCTGATGCATTATGTCCACCTGGTAGAACAATATACGCAAAGTGTGAATACTTTAATCCGTTATCAAGTGTGAAAGATCGATTAGCATTAGCGATTATTGAAGCCGCAGAGAAAGATGGTAGTTTAAAACCCGGACAAACATTAGTTGAGGCGACTTCAGGCAACACTGGTATCGGTACGTTTAAATGTAAATATGATATGTTCATACCTGTTTTAATGGTACTTATACTCACATTGTGATATATTGAAATGTGATATATTGGCAGCTATTGCAATGATGTGTGCACAAAGAGGATATCCCTGTGTGATTACAATGGCTGAACCATTTAGTGTTGAGCGTCGTAAACTCATGAGAATGCTTGGTGCCAAAGTTATTGTCACACCAAAAGCAGGAAAAGGAACTGGAATGGTTGAGAAAGCTAAAGAATTAGCCGAGAAGCATGGTTGGTTCCTATGTCATCAATTTGAGACGGATGCCAATTGGAAATTTCATTATGAGACTACTGTGAGTAGATTATGATAATATATCTGTTGATATAATGTGTTATGATTACAGTAATTATACTAATCGATCATGTATTTCTTCTTTAACAACAGGGGCCAGAGATTTACAACGATTTGAATGGAAAGCTTGACTATTGGGTAACGGGTTACGGAACAGGCGGAACCTTCCACGGCACAGCCAAATACATCAAAGAGAAGAATCCTGGTACTAAAATCATCTTAGCAGAACCCAGTGCGGCCAATCTCGTGGGTTCTGGAATTGGCACTAAACGTAATGCGGATGGTAGTCCAGCTGACAGTCATCCAGCATTTTCTGCTCATCCGGTGCAAGGCTGGACTCCCGATTTCATACCATATGTACTCGAGACCGGTCTTGGACTGCAGGATGAAATGATTGAGATCCCTGACGGAGCCGCTGTTGAAATGTCACAAACACTAGCTCGAACACAAGGAATTTTAACGGGTATATCGGGTGGAGCCACGATGTGGGCGGCCATCGAAACGGCGAAAAAGGCACCTGAAGGGAGTGTACTAGTGGCAATGTTACCTGACACAGGCGAACGTTACTTGAGTACTCCACTTTTTGCTAGTATTAATGCTGATATGGACGAAGAGGAACTCAGCATTGCCAGATCTACACCAAGCCACATTCTAGAACCTCCACCAAAAATGTCAATGTCTGCCGAAGATAAAGATCGAATTAAGAAGGCAGGACAAGGAATCACGGCATTTGCAGAGGGTGATTTACAGATCTATGATCCAAATGTCGATGGCAAGTTACAAGGAACAAACGATCTCATGAACCGAGTGAAGAGTGGTGCTTCATTCAGCGCTGCATCACCTAAAAGTGCAGAGCCAGCTAGTATAATGGATAGAATTCAAGGAGGCGCTAGTTTTGGTAAGCCGCAGGCTGAACCTATTCCTCCTTCTACTCCTGTAGAGACTACTAACACACCTGAATCATCTACACCTCCTCCACAACAGATCCCTAAAGAGAATGAAAGATTTCAAAGAGGGAGTTATGCCCGGAGTGGAATGGCCGAATAGATATATCTGGCATGCAGCAATGAGAAGCTTTTAAATTAGACCTTATCTTAATCGATAGTGTACTTGGTTGATCGTCTAGCTGTTTTTCTTCACTTATTTTTAACTCTCATATCCAAACATAACCGGTTGGTAATCTAGTATCCATATTCCAATCCGTGTCTATTGAAGATTGGCATGATAGAGACGTTCTTCTTCTAACGATACCATCAACATCATCTTCCTTATGTATGACGATTTCTGTCGGTATGGTATCAACTTCTGCTGATTGTGACAAGAATGCAAGGAAATCTGCATATATATCGCCAGGAGGTTCTTCCTGTATTGCATCATGTTTTCTCTGCGCATAATAATCTCTAGTTGATTGGATGAGGAGTTGTTGTCTCCGTTCTATTTCTATCGATATGGGTTCGTTCAAAAGAGCAAGCAATGCGTCTATCATTTCATCAACGGATAGATCGTTCCAAATTCTACCATCAAATCGATTATGATAGTTCTTTTTGTTGCTACTTGTATTGATGTGGGATGATAAATGATGAAGAGTAGACGCTCGTCGGCTCAATGACACACGCCAAGGATCATCAAATATCTTTCTATTCGTGCTTGTCAAACCCATGATTATGATTGTTCTATTAAGTGGTATGTGGTATGATATCAATAAACTCTTCTATTCACATAAAAATCATATCTCCTTCATGTTGTTCACGCTCGCTTTCTACTCACCAAATATCAAGGAAAGATACAATAGCCCGGTGTGACACTTTGGGTCATTACTACCTGGTATCTTTGGCATGTCAGCAGTAGTTTGCAATTGGGGGAGATTTTCCTGATCGCTCTCTTCTTGACTCGGTACTTGTATAATATATATACTTCAATACTTTGAAACAATAGCTGTTTATAAGATATTGCATGGGTATTATAGATACTTTGACTCAAAGCAGAAGTTGTTTTTTCAACAGAGGCATCCTTCCGCCTTTTCACTTCCACCTAGATACAATCTCACAACTCACCCCACACTGCCTCCTTTGCAAGTATTTAAAACAGCTGGTATGTTTAAGACTTCTAGATACAGAGAAGTAAAAAATGCTGGTAGTCTCCAATATATTTGTATGAAGAGTAGTATGATATGATACCTTTTTTTATCTAATATTCTTCAACTTCTGCCTTTCGTCAAATATAAGGAATAAGTAAGCCGATATATACCAGTGAACGAGTGGTAACTGAGGTGTAAGAGCGCTCCGTCCGCTCCAGAAATGTGGGAGAAGACTGGAGATAAATAAGGTGGTTGAGAACTTGAGAATGGGGGTATCCTTGGTATCCTCGACATCTGTAATTCCAGATTTTTCATGTCCATGAATTTCAATGCATCACCACAAAACATCATCAATACATCATAATATAATACCAATTAAACTATGAGACTCTTCTATATTAGTACTGCTGCAATTGCAGTAGTTATATCACTCGCGCCGACAACAAACTCATTTAGTATAAACAAAGAAAAGATCAAGAAGGCCGGAGCTGGTGTATCAGTCAAATCACCCGGTGATTTCTGTCTATACGATCCCAATGAACAGGGTAAACTCCAAGGAACTAATGATTTAATGGATCGTATATCAAGTGGTTCATCATTTACATTGGCTCCGCCACAAACTATTATTGATTTGCCTCCCGCTGGTGCAGAAGTTAAAGATGCTCAACACTTCTTAGAACATTTAGATTCTAATGGTGATTTGCCATTGAACTTTGCCAAGCCACAGGCACCTGTTACTGCCACTGTATTGGGACGTACGAAACTTATTACTGATGATGCTCCGGGTGATATTGAGCATGTGATTATGAAATTACCCGATGGTTTCCATTATGTTGAAGGTAAGATATATTTACGAGATATGATGTATAATAGATGATTGTATCAGGTTTGATTTCTTGCGTCGATGGGATTTATGCAGTATATAACATGATACTGCGCCCGCTCATAATACTATATGACAATAATATGAATTCAGAGAGAACATATTATACTAACCATTTCATTTGCAATCTCTATCTCTCCTTCCTAAAGGACAATCTCTAAGTGTTATCCCGCCAGGCGTAGACGAGAAATCTGGTAGAAAGCATAAACCTCGTTTATACTCCATTGCATCAACACGATATGGAGATATACTAGATGGTAACACTATTAGCTTATGTGTTCGTCGAGCTGAGTACTTTGATCCAATCACTGGCGTTGTTGATCCATCAAAGGCGGGTGTTTGTTCCAACTTCTTATGTAATGTCCAACCAGGAGATGAGATTAGCGTCGCCGGTCCTGTAGGCAAAACCATGTTACTGCCCAAAGATCCTACAAAAGATATTATCATGATTGCAACTGGTACAGGTATTGCTCCCTTCAGAGGTTTCTTACATCGATTATTCATGGAGAATACATTAGCTCGGCATATGTTTGGAGGAAGTGCTTGGTTGGTATTGGGAGTACCCGTGAGCGGTGGATTACTATACAAGGAAGAATTTGATTGTATGCAGCGCAATGCAAATCCTGGACAGTTGAAGATTGATTATGCCATCTCTCGTGAAATGACAAATACAATTGATGGAGGAAAGCTTTATGTTCAGCATGTTATTGCTCAGAATGGGAAGGAATTCTTTGATCGATTGGATGCTGGTGCGGTTGTTTACTTTTGTGGTTTGAAGGGTATGATGCCTTCCATTTTGGATACCATGGAAGAAGTGGCACAACAAAATGGTGTAGTTTGGAAGGACAGACTGGCTGAGTTGAAAAAGAATGGTCAATGGCATGTAGAGGTCTATTGACCAGGCAGTCGAGGAGGTCTTAGATCAATTGTAGGAGGTTTACTTGCTGAGCAAAACTATCTACCTTGATCGATAGGGTAGACAATGTATATAATCTTATATCTAGTAAGTAAGTGTAAAGAATTGTCATATGTTTGTGCAAAAGGATGTTATCTTTACAGGCAGTTAGTAAGATTGCATTAGGGCTGCTTTCTTAATTCGTGCTGCTTCCTTGGCCAATTTCAACTCCTCTCGTCTCTTCTTCCTTAATTCCGCCATCTCAAAGAGAGAAAGTATATTAGGCACACAACCACATCCACATTTTGGGTCATGAGTTGGAGGCAAGGAAGTTGATTTACTGGTAGCATTATTGGTATCAGTAGATGACGAGTTGGCAGGGACTGTCTTCTTTTTCTCTTTCTCATTGTTTCTCAGTCTCAAACGAGCTCCAACTGCAATGTGATCACTTGGCCAGATATCAGAAGGGATCAAATGTCCTTGATTTACTCCACTGGAATTCATTTGTCTGAATGATGTCGGTACATTAAGCTTGCACACTTGTTCAAAGTTTGAAGGCTCAAAGAAGATGTAGTCTAAACCTCCCACAAACTCCTTTGTTACATTGGTAAATGGTAGACTTTCTCCATTGACGGCTCCTATTTTTGCATATGCGCTTCTCAAGATGAAAGGGTTTTCAAGCTGTTTCTCTCTTAGCCACTCAACCACTACAAGCTCATTGCTATTATTCAATATAGAATCCTCATTCTGTCTCTCTTTTGCGACATCAACAAAGGAGAAAGCTCCCATTGCTGCCTTTCTCTTATCCTCGTCTTTTACATCTTTATCTTTCAAACCAACACCAGCTTGTAGACAAAGTCGAAGCAACTTTGTAGCTTGACTGAACACTCGTGATGCTGAGCTAGAAGGTTTATCATCCCACCAGTATCCCTGGCCACATGTATCACAGCGGAATACCTCCATGTTTTCCTTTTCTTCAACGGACGCTCGCTCTCCCCAGTTTGGACAGCCATGTTCTGCAAATACAGCCCATTTTTCTTCGTCGATTGTTACTCTGTTTATATGCCCATTGCATACAACACAGCGAGTAAGGAAGGTACATGGAGATAACTCAACACCATGAGTTCTAAGAAGAAGAGTTAGAGCTTTCTCCAAATGAGAAGTAGATTTGGGATCAATCAAGTACGCTCCAGGAGGGCAGTCTTTCCTCAATAGAAGATTCTTTGATGTTGTAATGAGTGTCCGTTGTTCGTCTTTGCAGTGATCAAATAAAGCTATTCTCCCACCACTTGTCCTTTCCTTTTCTTCTTCCAGTGTTTCTAGAGTAGCATCAACACCAAGGATTCTTAACCATCTTGTAAATCGATTCAATGTGTAGTCAAGTACATACTTGACTGACATTGGTTGGGTTGTTGAATGATCATAATCTTGTGGCGTTTTATGATTCTGTAATCTTCGCCTTTCGAGGTTTGCTTTCAGATCATCAAAGTTGCCAATTATATCATCACTTGCTTTTTTGCCATTCTCAGGGGTTCCAGTTTCTTCAATCTTGATGTTAGATATGCCCTTCGATATATCCAAGGATATTCCACTTTCTATGTCACTGTTATTTTCTGTGCTTTGCTGTACAACATCGCTCTTACTCTCCGTGCTCTGCTGTACATTATTGCATGTATTATCTATAACTCCGCAGTACATGGTAAACTCAGCATCAAAACCATTCATCATATACCCGCCAACTTTTGACTTCTTCTTATGAAGACGATTGTATAAATCTGATATATCACTACCGGTATCCTTTTCTTCCGGTTCCTTCTTTTTCTCATCATCCTCGGTATACATCACTTCATTGTCTTTATCCCAAAAGTATCGCCATGGTGCCACAGTTCGTGCATCAACGTGTGATTTGACAAATAATTGATGTACAATACTCCCTGGCTTTGAATTCATATCACCACAGATGCAAGTGGGTATCCTTTGTTGTGTCATGTTGTCTTTGGCCTGATCTTCAGTTGATGATGCAAACGCGGCTACTCTGTCAAGAAGATACTTTGCTTGACACATCTTGACATATTCATGACTTGGATTCCAATATAAATGTACCGATGTTACAATAAGGGATTGATGTGTTTCTTTACATTTGAGATGGGCAAGGACTGCACAATTCCGTCGGAGGAATGATCGTACCATTCCGGTTAGTTCTGGTTGTTGCTGTTGCTGTTTTGATTGGTTGGATCGTTTGTTTGATGTTGTGATATCCTCTTGTTTGTTGTTTGTATTGTTATCAATACAATAGAAGTTACCATCAATGTTTTCCAATGTGGCCAGATCGTCAAACTGTATTATCTCATGCTTTTTTAATGTGAATTTGCTCTTGTCGAATGCAATTGCACAACAATCTTTTCTTTGTTTGCTGTTTGTTCTAACTACTTTATATCCCCATTGTTCAAATGCGGGTAAGATTCCATCGTCGTCATTTAGTAGGTCTAATTCCTGCAATGCAATTATATCCATCTTGGTATCAGATTTGCAACAGAATCGTTCTAATGTATCCAACAACAACTTTCGACGTTTATTAATATCAAAAGCAACATTGGCATAACTTTCCGGTAAGCCCGGATGTGACCGTGGCGTGAGATATCCCTCGGCTAATATGTTGAAAGAAATAATGTTAAATTCACATTCTTTGTTTGTTGTTGATGATGTATCTACTACTTTGCTCGTCGTAGGTGACTGACTATTATTCAGAGGTACCATATGCATTCGATCTACCCATGTTGTAGATGCCTCTTCCTTTGGTGCTACCATTTTATATAATGGTATGATATTATGTATTGTAGTTGGAAGCAGCAACTTTGTCTCTTCTTATACTTTCAGCCCTCTGACGAACTAAATATCTAGATTGATATCATAAAAGTGCCGCCAATCGAAAGAGCGATATAAAAATTAATCTATTGAGTGCCTTGGGTGTATACCGGCATATAATCACCTTACCGACCACTGGCCTTATTTTATTATCCG
>Ga0214477_100761_pt1 | contig 20372 bp, 20 predicted proteins | sample M1_20Mar14CPVII9_FD_165058 | JGI IMG/M metagenome (GOLD analysis project Ga0214477, IMG submission 165058) | Marine eukaryotic communities from Monterey Bay, California, United States - M1_20Mar14CPVII9sort6BwellC16 | ecosystem: Environmental > Aquatic > Marine > Unclassified | place: USA...
GGAAACATTTGATATGTATGATGCAGATGGAAGTGGTGATATTGATCAATCAGAGTTGAAAACATTAATGGCTCAATTAGGATTTGATTTAAGTGATGAAGAGTTATCCAACATGGTTGCAGAAGTGGACGTAGATGGTAATGGAGAGATTGATTTTACTGGAAAGTCCGCGTTAGTATGTTCATTATTTGTATTAGTTTGTGTGTTCAATATGAAGTCTCGATGATTTAATCACTTCCTTTGGCCTTCCGTTGCCGATATTTGACTGCCCTTGTAAACCACATGTACTAATAGGAGTTATGATCTCCTCTCTTTCATCATCATAATTCTTCCAGAGTTTGTCCAATTATTTAAAGGATCATCAAAAGGTAATGAGGGGAAGTCGAACACACCAATGTATAAAAGAAAAGAAGCCTCCCTCTTTGACAATGCAAAACAATATATTCAGTTTGGACCCATGTTACGGTTTGTTACTTGGCTGTACTCTGGACGGAAGTTACTGCTTCTTCTGTGCTCACACTTTGTTGCTAGCTTGATCATATGGGGTATGTGTTTATGTGTACTTTGTATTTTATGCACTGTAATATCTAATTCTTGTTTGACTCTCTATGCCAGCCCACTTTGCTATGATAAGATATGAGCAACAAGAAGGCACTGTACCTGAAGATGCATCTAGATACACCGCAAAGCGAATTGTTCCTCCATTTCTTTATGGAAGCAAACATTGCAGTAGGTTCTCTTTCTTTTTCATGTTGTGTTAGTATCATTTTAAAACTCAACCAACTCATGCACCCGTCATCTTTAGTTTTGTTTCAGATGGCCCTCATCCCGCTTACTATGAGCAGATATACAATTGCCGCCTTATCGAGTAGCAAGCTCAATTACTATTTACCACTTGACAAGAGCTTGCGTATCCATATATATCTCGGATACACAATGGTCTCAATATCATTCATGGCATTGATTATATTTTTTGTGTTTCTTGGTTTGTTATGCTCAGAAGGCGATGATGCATCATGTGACAAACTGGGATCCGAGATAATGATCACAGGTTACTGTATTGTCGGACTTTTGGTAAGTACAATATTTTAATCAACTTTATCTATCTTCTTATTCCAAGTAAAGCTGATCATGTACTCTTCTTTTCTACATAGGCACTAATGACCGGAACGGCCTACTATCGTCATACGATTCCCTATGAAGTCTTCTATCGAGTTCATTTTACATTCTTGGTAGTGTATTTTCTAACTATCATTCACACCATCGATGCTGCTCAGAGAAGCGGAGAGAAGAACCGAAGTCAAACTTACAAGTGGTATATAGTGCCGCTTCTCTACTATTCGTGTGATTACATGATGATGTGGTTTAATCAAAGATTCAAAGTAAGTTGACATAATGTGTTACAAGTTGTATTGTCTTCGTATGAAAGTAAGCTCACATAATGTGTCTTTTTATGGTACCTTAGACTAAGATTACTTCCTTTACCGCGGTTGAAAATGAAGGTTCAAAGATGTGAGTCTATTCATATTGAGTCTTCTTTATTATGTATCTCTCTATTAGGTACTGAACTCACTTTCATCTTTTCTAATCTAATCTTAGGATCATTTTAAAGATGAGGCGTCCAACCCTTTTTCACTTCCAGCCTGGCCAGTATGCTTTCTTACGAGTTGACTCGATTGATAGGTCATGGCACCCGTTTTCGATCGCAAGTCAGCCAAGTTCAAATGAAGTCGAGTTTTATATTGAAGTGTATGGTGAAGGAAGTTGGACTGATCTTTTGTGGTCCAAACTCAAGAGCTCCTCCAAGCTCTATGTTGACTTGCTAGGACCTTATGGCACAGGGCTTGTTAAAGATCCTTCATATACTAATATCGTTGCAATTGGTAGTGGTACCGGTATTGTGCCCTGTACAAGTCTGCTCAAAGAGCATGTACGCAAAATGGTCATGCTGGATCCAGAGAATTATCTAATCGAGCGAGCAGAACATATGAAACAAGTTATCAATACTCTTGGGGCTCAAGAAGTCAAGGATGGCTCATTGTCTCAGCACATGACGAAGACGCTTAAGGGGTTCATGTTTGCAAATCAAAACCAAGACAAAGTCGTTGCCAGAGCAGTTGCCAGAGCGCATAGGCAGTCCTCTAACGAAGATCTCAAGTCATATGAGAAACAACAAGTGGTCCGCGATAGGTAAATTGAAACATATGATATGTTCTTATCAAACAATGCAGAGCAATCTAACACAATTTATCAATCTATCCTTACAGCTTAAATGCATTAGATTATTCTTCATGTGGAATGAGTTTAGTCCACGATACTCTTTTGAACTACCGAAGCGAAACAAGTAGAGTGCATGATGTAATTATGAAACGACACAAAGCAGAAAAGACAGCGAAAGAAGAGTTGAAGAAGGCTACTTTTAGAGCCACCCAATCTTTTTATGGAACAGCCATACTGACTTTTGTTACATTGTTCGGAGTTATTGTATTTAGTCTCAATTTGAGTTGGACTTTGACAACCGCAGAAATTGACGAAGATATGATGTCAAACCTTGAAATCATCACGATACTGCTCCATGCTATATTTTTTGTCTGCTCGTTCTTCATATGGAACGGAGTGACTCTTCAGTCGTATGTAGACGGAATGTTGTCTGTTGCTTTGCCGTTCCTTGACTGGTACTATCATAGTATTGTATCACTCAGTATAGGACAGGTTATCACACTATCAATTGTGAACGGGTACATCACATTTCGTTTCTACCAAAAGACGTTAGCAACAGTTGGCCAGCACACTACAGAAGAAAATGTCGAACATCTCCATTTTATATGGACTGTTAGAAGCGTCAAGATTGCTCGTCAACTATACCCAGAGATATTAGGTAAGGACATTGACTTGTTTGAGAAATGATATGGTTTTGCATTTACTAACAAACAAAGTCGTATCCTGTAGAAACATACGATCAATTAGTAGAAGAATGGGGCGAAGAATATGCCGGGGAAGTGCTAGATGTATCGATTTACATCACTGATAAGGATAGAAATGAAGCGGCGACATTCAGAGCTGAGATCAGGACTACCTCACTGTTCAAAAGTAGAAGAGTACTCTTTATCCGACCAAAATTAGGCGATATCTTAGAAGAGCATGTTCAAAACCTCTTTGAAATCCGCCCGGCTTATTCTTCGACACTGGTGGCATTCTGCGGGGGTCCTGGCCTAAGTCGTATTATCGGTAATGCCATTAGCACGGTCAAGCTTTTGAATGCCGCAACAGGGCACAACTCCCATAGACTAGACTTTGTCAGTGAAAGTTATGGTGGGAAGAAGAAAGGATCTACAAAGCAGGAAGCTAGAAAGAAGAAGGATGAAGAGGTTTCTTTATGGGATGTAGTAAAGAAAGATACGGTGATACAGGTGAATTCGAAGAGAGTAAAATCAGTGTTTGAGGATGAAAGTGATAAAAGTAGGGAGTCCATCGTCAAAGAGTATAATAGCAAGCGAGAGATGATCGAAGAGTACCGGCGAGCTGGGAGTATCCTAAGGTATCGTGGGAAGAAGTAGTATGGTACATTGGTATTAATTGATCTGACAGATGAGATTGTGAGAGATGGAAATACATAGATGCATAGTCCAGAATGAGATGGATAACCATTGATTGTAAGTTAGTATTGCCTTTATTGATCATGATAATTGCCTATTCTTTACTCATCCTTACGGATACCAAAAGTTGTGAACTGGCAATTGCATGACAACACAAATGTATACAGCCTAAAAGCCCCCTCTTGTGTTCACATCCACAAATTATATTCTTTCATCTTATTCAGTTTGTTCTCATACCCACTAGTGCCCGATTTTCTATTAGGTCCTATCCCATTGAAGTGAACGACTACCGCTTCTTCTCGTTCATACTTTGTCATGTTGTGAAAGTAGTAATCGCCACCAGCAAATAGCTTTGGATACAGAGACTTTACTACCAATTCATAATCACTCTCTTGCTTCTTCTTCTTCACACGACGATGCTGCATCATTGAATGTGCAGATCTATCGAATGTCCAACCAAACTGAGATAAAACCGAGTTGAATGCTGGTTGATTGCGTCTTAGTTTCCCTTCAATATTAGATCTCCATTTGGATATAACCTCTACTGTTGCGGGACATGATCGTAGTATCATAAAACCCTGTTCGTTTGTATAAAATAAAAAGGTTAGCTCAATGCTGTTGTTAACAGAGAATCAAGGATTACCTCAATGTACACTTACCGTACACAAAGCTGGAAGGATTTTATCTTGAGTTCTCATTGAGTCAATACCTCCATCAATAGAAGCTAATATATCAACACTGCCACTACTAATCTCATCAAAGTATGGTAGTGGATTCTTTATCCAAACAACATCGAGGTCAGAAAATATAATGTGAGTATCAATATTGTTTTCTAATTCGTACTGAATTATCCGTGGCCGTCGTGACACCAACCTCTTATATTCTTTACTATAGTATTCTTTTGGGTTTTGGGAGTTATGTATCTGATCTTCTTCTTGTACAATTCCAAAGACCGTTTCGGGTGATAGACAAACCAAATCTACAACGTCATGTTGCTCTTGCTGCTGCTTCATACACTTTATATATGAATTGTCATCTTCGGCAAACATGTGAACTGGAAGATTTGGTATTTCCAATGCTTTGAAATGTGATAACCAGTTGTACCACATTGATTCAAATCCTTCAGACATTGTAACTAGTACTATGAAGTGTGGACGATGCATGTCGGTATTGGTTGTCTGGACATGAGGTGTGAAAGAGCCACTACTTTCAATAAGTGTTTTGTATTCTGTTATATTATCGTTTATTCTTGTTTCTGTACCAATGAAGAACCATCTGCATAGCGCACATGATACTATAAATAGTTTGAAGAAGGATGAACCACTTATATGATACTTTGATAAGTATGATGACGACTTGACATAATTTGTGTCGCTACTTTTTCTGTTAGAGACGTCACGTAATTCATCGGGACATAAATTGCGCACCTCTGATATATCATCATGACGAGAATCATCATCTATACGATTAACATCATACCCATATTGTATAGCTGTGTGGCTATGCTTCTTCATAATGAGCTGGTTTTTGACTCGATCTGTGCTGTGTTGAATGATACTTTCAGTATGAGCTTAGAAAGGAATATAATACTTGAGGGTTAATAAAGCAGGCGGCGGATTGGGACAGTATGTATTTCAGAATAGAATTGCAAAACAGGCAATCACTGCTAGAGAAGATGGTACCGGTAAGTATGCGCTAGAGGTATTGTGTGTGTTACGAGGAGGGAAGTTTTGATGTGGATTGAAGTTTAAAGGAGTGTCGTGAAGATGCCAGAAAATTTCTCGGGCGAGCGGGGAGAGTTGTGTTTATTTTCCTCATCTAGCTCACATAGTAGTATTGTTTTGTTGTTGTTTTAAGACCATAGTAGTACGATAGTAGTTGCTCAACTTTATTGTTGGCGTTGTTTATGTACCTCTTTCGGTGGTGCTTGATTCCATTTGCAAAGGTTCTAGCCACTCTTTTCAGTGCGGGTCGGTTCCATACAAATATAGAGATTATAATGTATAAACCAAACAAACATCACAAGTCAGCATCAATAATAATGCCAATCAAAACTAAATTTCTCCTAATTACATGTATTATCTTAATACATCTAAGTATTGTCTATAACTTCTTTTTTACATTCTTTATTAAATCAAGTGATAATCATTATGATATCAACAACGATATAATATTGGTTAATTGTACACAGCACAAAACTGGTCAACACAAGCAATTAGCAGTGAATGAATTTTACAACAAACAAAATAGATGTTCACATAATATGGATCATAAAGTTACATTCTTCCATGCCGGCAAAGCAGGAGGCGGTACCATCAGTAGAGAGCTAAAGTTGAATAAAATTAGTGGCTTGTCAATGTCCCATCCTAAACCTAGTAGTACTAAAGTGGCTGCATTACAGACTGGTGAATCCAAAACACTAATCATTAATTTGAGGGAGCCGATAGACAGGTTTGTATCAGCATTCAAATGGAGACTGGTAGTTTTGTGTTCTCCAGATGACACGAGGAAGGCTGGTAAAAGAGGTGCTGCACATGCACCATCCGAGAAATGTAAGACATCAAAGAGTATGCGTGAGGAAGAGAAGATGATGAGAGAGGTATACAACTCAAATCCAAATGAAATGGCCGAGGCATTATGTATCGATTCCCCTAGATACGAACAAGCAGTACAAGATTATAATATGATATTACATACAATGCCATTATCAGAATGGCTATCTTTCTTGATACAGCCAGATCGTATACAAGAGATTTCAAATAAGGGTATAGAAGATGTGATAGCACTTCCGATGGAGAAGAAGGAAGGGCAAAGTGAAACTTTATTTGAACATCATATACAACAACTTTCAATTTATCTGTTACATAGAGTTAAAAGGCATACAATGAAGGAAGCAGAATACATTCTACAACAAAGGCCGGAGAAGGTTGAAGATGAAAAGTATCTCAAAGCAAAGGAAAAGTGGTCTCATTCGTCTTCCAAATTTCAGAATAACTCAGATACAAGCGCTACGCCTTCTTCGCCATTATCGGCGTTGGGCGAGTGCTGTTTATCCAGACATTTGATGACTGATTACCGTATTATCCAGACTATGTATCTTGGGAGTGAAGACAAGGGTGGTAGTTTAAAACAACACATTCCAAAACCTCTCACTGATGCACACCCCAGCTTACAACTGGCTTGTAACTGGGGAAGCAATGAACAGCAAGAGTTATGTAGAGATGATCTAAAGTCAATGATATCGCGTCGTTCAAGTTACCTCGACGAATCCTCGGGAAGTTGCTCTAAAGTAGTCAGTAGTTAGATCTAAGTGTATCAAGTGTTAGCTCTTTCAAAAACATCTATCTTTATCAATACAGTACATTCGACATAAGCCTTCTTCTTTTCTACTTCTGTCCATCTTCTTTCATACAATACAAGCCAACACATCAAATATACAAAGCACAAGGACATTTCACTATTTCACTTCTCTTCTCAACCTCTATTACTTTTCATTTCAGTATACTAAGCTCATACTATTTAGTAAGGTACGTGCTGAGCCTCGTCATATGGCATCAATCCTACTGTCTGACGGCGAACCTTCTTGTTCAAGTTGTAAGCCACGGCTGCTAATACAACAGTGGTGGCAGCAAATACACCGGCCAATACAGAGGGGGTCACATTCTTCTTGGCGCTCTTCAATGAACTTGTGACACCAGCTAAACTCCAATGGTTTAGGCCAGAGATGAATTCGCAAGCCATTGTGTTCGGGTACATACCATAGATTTGCAAGTTGGTCTCACACTTGCCAGCTGGTTCATACAAGCGCTCACAAACCTCCAAGACTTCAGGCTGAGCATCGTCTTGGTTGTTGTTGTTATAGTTGTTGTTGTTGTTACCGTCTTGGTTGTTGTTCTCATCTTCTTCTTCAGCGGGCTCTAAGCATGAGATACAATCATGTTCAACAATGCTTGAACTGGAATATGGAAGCTTCTTGCCGTAGTGGAACTTCTCATATACACCATCGGGTGCACTGTATGAGCAAGTCTCATCTAGGAAAACGGCAAGGTTGATGCTCTTGCCATTTGAGGAACAGGTAGGGCCAACGAAGAACTCAACATTCTGCTGATTCTGATTGTTATACTGGTTGTAGCTCTGTCCATTCTGGTAGGCATAGTACTGAGCAGCCTCCTCGTCAACGTCAAGTCGGCCACACTCGGCAGCTTGTTGAAGATCGAATTCTTCCTCTTGTTGACCATTTGCGTTCTCTCCGTCTTGCTCAATACATTGGGAGAGGCTCATCTTTGTAAAGTATGTGTACAAGCAGCCCTATTATTTATATATGAGAGAGAGAGGGAGTATATTGGTTAGTGAACATCTTCACAACATATAGTACACTGTCATACACAAAGTATCTTACCTCCTCATCATCGTAGTTCTCACATCCACTGCTTTCCTTGGCTGTTTCACACTCTTGTTCCTGCAACTCCATCTTGTACTCAAGGTAGCTTCCTACGAACTCATCCATATCAACAACGTAATCAGCACCTCCTGAACAACCACTGCCGCATGTATCAGTTGGGCATAACTTGAAGTGAACAACCTTTCTTTCATACATACCTCCCTGCCACTGCTGTTCTTGCTGCTGTTGTTGGTAATTGTTGTTGTTGTTGTTGTTGTTGTTGTTGTTGTTGTTGTTGTTGTTGTTGTTGTTGTTGTTGTTGTTGTTGTTGTTGTTGTTGTTGTTGTTGTTGTTGTTGTTGTTGTTGTTGTTACCATCGAACTGTCCTCCGTAGTAATCAGATGTAGTAGCACACTTCTCAAACTTGAGAGAGTAGTTGGCAACCCATGTCATATCACCATCATCATTAAGACGACGAGCGTTGGAGAGTAACTTGGATCCAGCCTTTGATGTTGCCCTGATGGAGGTGGCCGTGGCAGAACCGACGAGGAGTGTTGCAATGGATAGCTTCATTATTGTATAGTTCTTAAAAGACGAGTTAAGGAAGTCAAGAGATTATGATATGTAGCTCTACTGACCGAGTAAGTTTAGGTGTATAGATGATATGAGATTATGAGTTGTAGTTGAATAGAGCCGAGAGCAATGCAAAGACATTCATTTGATATATCCACCAGTTGAGCAAGCGTTGAATAAATTTTGATCGAATTCAGCGATGCTGCGATAAAGGCAATAGAAAGTTGCTCGTACTTCCACTCACTATATTGTTGTCATCCGTTAGAACGCTCGGTCTTCTTTGTGCTGGATATACCTACTGCACATCCATAGAGGCAGCAAGGGGATATATATGCCAATAAGTTAATAAGTGATATTAAGTAGAATAAACGAGAACATCTTGTGTACTCCTATTATTATAGTATCTAAATAGAAATAGAATGATAAGATCTTTTGCAACCATCCTTATCGTCTTGGCAATATGCCTTGGCGGCAGCAGTAGTACCACACATGCCAAAGATACTAAACAGCATTTGGGATTATTAGAACGTCTTGAAACATCTCCAGTATCAAGTATTGAGAACTATATACTTGATCAAATATTAGACAGGATACAATCTAGTAGGCATACAACTGATAATAAAGATGAGAAGAAGGACAAGACCGATCAGCGTCGTAAAAGGAAGAGACGATTAGAGGGTGGCACTCCAACATCGGCACCTGTAAAGCACAAGAAAAGTAACGAGAAGACATCACACAAGAAGACAGCAACTACAGAAAGTAGTGGAAGCATGTCGTCATCAAGTGGTAGTTCTACATCTTCATCGAGTAATAGTAGTAGTAGTGGATCTACGAGTAGCAGTAGCTCAAATACATTTACTTCAAGTGGAGGATATAGTGAAGCTGTTAGCTCTACACCAACACTCTCATACATAAATGGGCAATCATACTCTTTTGTACCCTTTCTATCTGTGGCAATTGCCATAGGGATGATAGTTGTTGCAGTTGCCTTCATTAGAAGTGATGGCAAAGGCACACAAGAAGACAATGAACATCAACTAAAAGGTAGCGTTCACAAACGTTACTTGGTATTCAGTAATTACATGGCAGATATGGATGGTAGAAGTATCGAGTCGAGTGCTGACAATGACCTATTGCCATCAAGAAAAGGTCCACTCAAAAAGCTCGGTAAGTCTCTCAAGAAGTTATTTTCTAAGAGAAAGCAGGGCAGTGTCAGCAGTGATAGTGTTAGTGAGGACAGTGGTATATATACACGTGACGAAACAACAACATCCGTGTTGGCTGTATAGAAGATAACTATATACAACCTGAAAAGTATGTGTATTCGTATAGTACATTGTAAGTATGTCGTATCGATCGTATAAGTTAACAACTAAGTTCTTCGTTTAGCCTGTTTAGTTCAATATACTACTCTCCTTCTTCTTAAGACATCTTACCACCTTTCTTGATCCCAATCTTACCACTTTTAGCAGCTCTTCTTGCCGCACCGGTACCTCCTCCTTGCAATAATCCACCTCCCATGCGTACCTGTTGATTCAACAAGCCTTGCTCTGCCTCTAACCAAGCAAAGTTCTTATGCCTCTTCTCCCTAGCCTTATCATCGGTCTTGGTCTTCGCCTTGCGTCTTTCACTTTCAATAAAGGCACTATCGAGGCGTAACTCACGCATGGCTGCCTTGTGTTCACGCTTATACTCGCGACGATGACGATCATGTTCAGCTTGTAATTGTGACTTACCCTTATCCTTGGACATGCTGTATTTAGTCGGATCTTCCATACGCGGAGCAAGTGTTTTGATGGCAAGGTCTTTGACAGATGCTGACTTCCTCCTCTGAAGTGGTTGGCGAAGATCATCTGATGCACATGTACTTGCTGCTGTACGGGCTGTTTCAGCGAGTATACTCTTGACTGATGAAGGAAGTGGACAATCTTTTCGCTTGCCAGTGATGTATAGAAGAGACCTCAATACTTCTGAGAAGATCTCTCTTTCTGACCCATCCCTAGACTTGCCAATGATTGTAAAGGCTTGTTGAGTCAACTTTAGAGTACTCGTGAGTATAGCAAATGGATTTGTACCAGATTGTATGTCATCCTTCTCTAGAGAGAGGCGAACATTGTTGGTGTCCAAATCAGACTTACTGATATCTTGTCGCAGTTGTAAAAGCTGAGGACACTTTGAGATATTGGCAAGACTAGGCAATGGACCATCACCCACTGTTGCCTCGACATCATCTGAAAACAACCTCAAAGCACCGGCCAGGAAGGCCGTGGCCTCGGGAGCCAAACGCTTAGCACCCTTGGTATACTCAAGCATTAGACCAGTCGTAAATAACCCCATTACTAGATCATATCGACTCTTAATGGGTGTTTGTGCCAAAATTTGGCCTAGTAAAAGAAGTGCTGGTGTCACGACAGCATGTCGACGATCTGTGGAGGGGAAGATATGTGGCAGTGCTCTCATTAAGAGGAGCATACCAGTTGAAGGCCATGCCGTGAACTCATCTGCACATGCATCTCCAAGGGGTGTGACTTCAACATCTCGTAATCGTTTCGATAATGCCTTTTGGAAGATACCTAATCTTCGACTCCAAACTGCACCGGCTGATTCGGGAGAGTCTTGAGACATTGCATATAAAGTCTGTGTCAGTGAATTCAACTGCTCATATCTCTCCAAGTCAGGTCCGCCATTACCAGATGTGAAGATGGCGTCACCAACGGCTACGAATCGTTTGAGAAGCACATCATAATAATTTTGTATCTTCTCCTTGTTCTTGTGATTCAAACGAACCGAGTTGGTAGCGTGGATACGTTGGATAATGAGCGAGGCATCTGCACCCGTGGAGGCATATTGAGCGATTAAATCATGTAATCCGTCAAGTGTCGTGGGTACCTCAAAGACAAATGGAATGGCCTCCCTGTTTATAGTATAATGGAGACAAGACACAAATGGTGAGTTGACATTATGATATGTAATCATTATTCAAAGAAAATGTTATGACCATGGAGACACAAGGGAGTAGGGTCAAAGGTTATGAATATCATCGACACAACCTAAAAAGTGATTGTGGCGATAAAACATCCTCCCGAGGGTACTATGTGGCAACAAATTTATATATGGTAAAAGCCAATATCACGCATGAGAACAACTCCAGCAGAACGCTATCGTGTATCTCCAAAAATAGACACCACGTTGGATAGTGTGTGGTGCACGTGGTTTAATGAAAAAAGGCCGAATACCAATAACTTCAACAACAAAAACAAAATGTATAAATATACTTACTTTGCTCTCATCTTGGCCTTTAATTTCTTCTTCTTTGCCACGTCGACTTCATTCTTCTTCATTTGTTCCTTTCTCTTCTCCTCCTTACTCTTTGGCAATGGTCGAACATTCTCCGCAGTCATGCCTTCTTCGAAATCACCATCGTCGTATGTAACATCATATACTTTGGTACCATTTTCTTCACGAATATCTGTAATTGTACCCTCATACCAAGTAACCTTATTGCCATACTGTTCCGAAGCATGATAGTTACCTTGGATGGGCATTCCCTTCTTGAGTTCAACAGCGGGAGAATCTTCTTCTTCACTATCATCATCGTCTTCGCTATCGTAAGCAGCAGATGCTTCATCATCTGAACCACCCAAATCATTGTGCTGATCTGACTTGTCGTCGTTAGAGCTCTCACTCTCACTATCACTATCATCTTCAGACTTTGAATCATTCTCCTCCTCTTCACCAACCTTACCAACAAAATTACCATGTTTATCAACATACATTAATCCATCAGCTGTAAACTGTACCCCATGTTCCTCCTTACCCTTCTTATCATCGTCATCATCTGAATCACTCATTTCTTCAGGATTTGTACCTTGTCTCTTGTTCTTCTTGACAATCTTTTCTCCATCCTTCCTCCTATCCCTTCTCCTCCTCTTCTTACCGTCATTATCTTGTTCATCATCATCATCACTAATATCAGATAATTCATCATCACTTAATATATCACCATCCATTCTTGCTAATCGTTTCGATTCCAAGGCATGTAATCGTTTCGATTCCTCTTGGGCAATTTCTTCAGGAGTTTTAGTACGATCTGTTGCACGTACCTTACGTTCGAATAGATATTCCTATGTATGTATTATATTATGAGTGTGAGGTTTGAATAAAGTGTGGGGGTGAGTAATGGATAGGCCGGTACAAACACAAAACCTAACAAACACACATAGAAACAAAAATAATAACATACCTTCATTTCCTTATCCCAATCATCCATCTCAACTTCAACCTCACTCAACTTCCCTTCCCTCTTCCTTTCAAATCGTTCCTTCCTTTCACTTTCCTTATCCCTAAAACTTAATAATTGTGCTAATTCATCAAATGATTTATCCATATTATCAAATGTATCCACTTGATTTTCTTTACGTTTTAACTTTTCAAGCTTGAGTTGTTTCTTGTGTCGGATACGTTCTTCTAATTGTTCTTTTCTTGAACGGTATACATCTCCCATATCTGTTCCACCAGAGGAGGAGGGACCATAGGGTGAACGTTCTTGATGATTATCGGTATCAAATTTACCACCACCAAAGTGTAGCATGGTATCAACTTTATCTAAATCATCATCTGAATCATCGTCGGATAGTAGTACATCGTCGATTGTTTTGGATGTGTAGTCGATTGCTTTACCTCCATGTGTTAGTAGTTGTCCTTCAGTATCATCTTCATTATCATCATCATCCTGTAAACTAAACTTGGCACGTTTATTCGAACGTCGTAAACGTTCTTGTACTATACGTTTTAACATTACATCATTTTTAGTTGGTCCATCGTAGTTATTACGATTAGTGGCTTCACCAATACGTCGATCGATAAATTTATTTGATTTAGTCTGTCGTTGTAGCTGTGTTGAGAGATGTGATTTACGTAATGATATTGATTTTGATAATGATGATTGATATACTTTACTGTTGGAGTTGTTGTTAGAAGAAGAAGAGGAAGGACGTTGTTGTCCGGGTATTATACGATTATGTACATGATGTTTCACACGAGTTGAGGAGTTTATAGACTTGGCATATTCGAATGCATTTGTACTACTACTACCGCCACCACGTTTTTTGTTTGGTATACCCTTTGGTAAAGTGGCTGTAGAGCGTTTTACTTTATTCTTTGATCGTCCTTTACCCATGGTTTATATATATGTTATACCGATAACAATGGACAGGGATAGATGTATATGATTTGCAATTGTTCTGTGAAAGCTCGTATTGCAACAAAGGGTATCTAAAGTTGATGTGTTGTGCACAAGATGTGTTCAAATTTCTAGCCGCCCCGATGAAGAATGAATACTAGATGACAATACTATCCAATGCAAGATGGTCTCAATATCAAAAGCAATTTACTAAGAGATGGCTACACTAAAGATGAGGACGATCATACTAGATATCAATTTTAATTTTATTGGTGGTTAGCCGGAGTTGAAGATACCCTAACACTCTCATATTATTTCTTTGCAAAAACGCATTGCTTCTTGACGGCTACTCTACTACTTCTATTGATGAGATAAAATTGGCTTAATGTGTTTATTAATCGGCTCATCTATCCCATAGTTATAGTGAAGGATATTGAATCACAATATCCAGTTGTGTGCACACTAATTCGATACGGACGGAAGAATCACCTCACCACTTAGCCTCAGTGTTGCACTCATCACCATCCCCCATACTTACTCTCTAGAGTCGATGCCTCTTACACACATCTTATTCTTATTGTTATCATTTCAATCAACAATACTTGCATTTAAAACACCTACTACTACTAAAACAACAACAAGCGGCGGCAGCATGACAACAACTAGTATAGAATTTCCACCGCCAAAAGATTACTCTCACTTAATCATTGACAATTGGTTCCATGAACGACAACCAGAGTTATGGGGTGGACAAGCCTTTACACTTCAAATTAAAGAAATATTATATCATCAAAAATCGAAATTCCAAGATGTATTAGTATTCGAATCAACCAATTATGGTAAAGTGTTGGTATTAGATGGTGTCATACAGGCAACGGAACGTGATGAGTATAGTTATCAAGAAATGATGACGCATTTACCATTATTTGCACATGATAATCCCAAGAAGGTGTTAGTTATTGGTGGTGGAGACGGAGGAGTACTACGAGAGATTGCACGTCATTCATGTGTCGAGGAGATTGTTATTTGTGAATTAGATGAAGATGTTATTAACGTATCAAAAAAGTATCTACCCTTCATGTCAAAGGGATATGATGACCCACGTGTTACCGTGCATATTAAAGATGGGGCACAATTTATGAAAGAGAATAAATCCTACTTTGATATTATCATTACAGATTCATCCGACCCCGTCGGACCGGCATGTGTTTTATTCGAAACACCATTCTATAAGGCCATGCATGAGTCATTAAAGGAGGGTGGTATTATTTGTACACAGGGTGAATGCATGTGGTTACATGTTGATTTGATTAAGCCATTGGTTTCGAGTATTACAAGTGTGTTTGATACCGTGGAGTACGCCTATTGCACTATTCCAAGTTATCCTAGTGGACAGATTGGGTTTATTATTGCTACGAAGGCAAGTAGTGCAAGTGAAAAGAATAAGGGATGCAAGGTGCCGGTTCGACAACTAGAGGAGAGTATGCAGAAGGACTTGAGATATTATACTCCAGAGATTCATCAAGCATCATTTGTCTTGCCAGCATTTGCCAAGAGGGCTATCTTTGGTGATAAATAGATAGAGGAGGAGGTCCTAATAATCATAGCTTAGATTACTGTTTGGTTGAGCCTATGTTCTGTTGTATCCTTTGCGCTCCTTCCTCAAAGCCTTGCGCTCCCTCCTCAAAACCCTTTTCTCAATTAGATACTGCAAAATGCAATTCCTAACTAGTCCAGTCAACACAATACGGCATCCATCATGGTTGGCCGAATCAGATGCTTGATCCTTATTTGCTTTCCACACAGCTAACTCAAGTAGTGTTAACCCTTCTTTCATTTCAAAGAAGGTAATCAATTCATCAATCCGAAGGAGAGCTTTGATAGTCTCGTTCTTTTTCTTCTGTCCCTGATGGTCCCCACCTATTGATTGTATAGCTGATGCTGATAGGAACATCTCACTCCCTTGTCTTTTTACTATGCCACGGATTTCATCTATTCCCATGATTTCATCTATCTTGCTCATACATTCTATATAACCAGCCTGAACAATACTTTCCAAGCGTTTTGATATGTATGGCAGTGTGATTCTCTTTAATGATTTGCATCTACTAAATGCCTGCATGCCAACCTTATTGAGAGTTGAGGGGGAGGATGATATTCTTTCTAGTGATCTGCAGTTGAAAAAAGCAGAACGGTCAATACTCCTTAGTCCATCGTTAAGCACTACTTCCCTCAAACTTGTACAGGAATTAAATGCAGAACTACCAATTTCAATGACTGTTGAAGGGAATGCCATGTTTAGTAATGAGTAGCAGCCAGAAAATGCTCCTTTCCCGATCTTCTCCAGCCCTTCATTCAATACTACTTCCCTCAAACTTGTACATCTCTTAAATGCCTTCTTACTGACTGTATTGAGAGTTGAGGGGAAGGAAATGCTTTCTAGAGATCTGCAGTTGAAAAAAGCAGAACCGCCAATACTCCTTAGTCCCTCATTAAGCACTACTTCTTTCAATTCTTTGCAATTGCTGAATGTACTCTCACCAATGTCAACGACGGTTGTTGGAAGTGAAACACTTAGTAATGATCTGCAGAGAGAAAATGCTCCCTCCCCGATCCTCTCCAACCCATCATTCAATACTACTTCCCTCAAACTTATACAGGAATTAAATGCAGATTCATCAACCTCAGTGAGAGTTGAGGGAAAAGATATGGATTGTAAGGAACAGCAGCCAGTAAATGCTTGGGTGCCGATCTTCTTCAAGCCTTCATTCAGTACAATTGCCCTCAAATATCTACACCGTTCAAATTCACTCTTACGAATATCAACAACACTTGAATGTACTTGTACGACAACAACATTCTTTGGGACGCATCCATCACCAGTGTACGTAAATGTCTTCTCTAATGGCACGAACACAGACGTTTCGGCATTAAACAGGTACTGCAGGATTGAATCCTTAACCAGCTTGGGTACTCCAACACGACAAGCATCACGGTTGACTGAATTACCTGCTTGATCAATCTTAACCTTCCATACAGCAAGTTCAAATAGTGCTAACCCTTCTTTCATTTCATAGTAGGCAATCAATTGTTCGACTTGATCTAAACAATCTGGTTTCGTCCAGCCATTCTTTGTGTTTTTTATAGCTAATGCTGGTATGAACATCTTGTTCCCTTGTTTTTCTACTGAACCACGCATTGGTATTGAGTCTATCTGGCTCAGCACTTCTACATGACCAGCCTGGACAATACTTTCCAAGCGTTTTGATATGTATGCCAGTGTGATTCTCTTTAATGATTCGCATTTGATAAATGCATTCCTACTAACTGTATTGAGAGTTGATGGGAAGGATATGATCTCTAGTGACCTGCAGTTGTAAAAAGCAGAACTGCCAATACTCCTTAATCCCTCATTAAGCACTACTTCTTTCAATTCATTACAATCGATAAATGCAGAAGTGCCAATCTCGGTGAGAGTTGTTGGAAGTGTAACACTTTGTAATGAGTTGCAGCCAGCAAACGCACTTCTACCAATACTCTTCAACCCTTCATTCAATATCACTTCTTTCAAATGATTGCAATTACTAAATGACTTGTTTCTAATCCGAACAACACTTGAATCAAAATGAACAAGAACCACATTCTTTGGTACATTTCCCTCGCCGGTGTACACAAATACAAAGTCTGATAGAATTCCTTCTTCCGTGGACGATTTTTCCTGCGTCTTAAATAATGTTTGGTGAAGTTCATGATCACATGCAGTACAAACCTTTTTCTCAGAACTCATGCTATTTAATATATTTGATATTATTAATCTGATGTGTGTTATATGTGATATATGTTGGTAATACCTAGATAAATATGATTTGCGTTTTGAGCTGTTTCGAGTTGTGTGTGGTACCTTTTTGGCAATATTATGTGGTGATTAGATATATTATGATTATGATCTTATTTACAAAATGTTAGTCTTGCTGACACGGGGTAAAAGTCCAAAAGATAAATGAGGTGAGGGCAATGATAATGCTGCAGTGTATAAACAGTAGAGACAATCAAATATATATTGTGTACCACTCCTTCATTCAGTATTGTTTATGAACCATAATTTGACCTCCGCTATGAAAAATAAAGGATACCTGCCATTTTATATACTGTGCAGTGGACTTGAGCTAAGTTGCGCGTTTGCACATAAGGCATGATCACGAGAGGACTAAAGGCTATATCTAAAAGGTCGAAGATCTTGGTCATAATGATAAAAGGTCGTTGTTTTATTACATTATCTTTTTGCTTTTATAAGCCACATCACACAAACACTAGCATCTTGAGTTTACTGGACAAGACCACTTATATATTACACATACTTGTTTCTCTTGAAATGAAAGAGGTACTTGGTATAGGGGATAAAATGGTATCTTCCCCCTTTACATGTACACACCATCAGCATTTGTATATCCATCTTGTTCGTCATGCTGATCAACACCAGAACGTTTACGACTGAACTTGGACTTGATACTACCACCGAAGGCACTGAATTTACTCTTGATGGAAGCGGCACGTGAACGAGAATTGACAGAACCTCCACTTGACGCACCTTCTCCTGACTCGACATTGTCGTGGGTACCAATTGGTCCATCGCCTGATTCGATGTATACATTGTCAGGTACCTCTTCACGTGATTTGTTTCTCCTCCTCTGTTGTTTGACAAAAGGATGGTATGTATATATGAAGTATACAGGGTCAGATTATACCCTCAACATACAATGAAGTACCAGAAAAAGAAACTACAAGAAGGGAACTTACCCTAACAACGGCAATAAGACCAACGAATAACAATGCCACGGCGCCAAATCCCCAAAGTAACTTAGTCTTCATACTAGTACCACCGGCATCGTAGTTGGCACTATTGGCACTTGCCCAATATCCATCGTTCTCCCATTGATCATCATCGTGATCGTCGCCGTACCAATACTTGTCATCGTCATGTCCATCATCATCCCAATCATCGTCATGTCCATCTATATTAGTTGGGGTGAAGTATTGATAAGAAAAGAAGGAGTTATGTTAATGCCAGTCAAAATCATTTCATACAAGCACATAGAAAAGAGAGTAAGTGCTTACCATCATCCCAATGCTCTGTAGCTTCATAATCATCTCCACCCCAATCGTCTGTATGGTCATCTCCACCCCAATCATCGGTATGATCGTCTCCAGACCAATTGTTTCCAGATGAGCCTCCACTAGAAGAAGAACTAGAACTGCTGCTCCCTCCACCAGAGGAGGAGTGCGATGATGACTTATGATGTACATGAGGATGATGAATATGGCAACAAATAGCATTGATAGGATGTGCTGGTCCCTTATGATCACAATCAATCTTATCATGTGAACAGACATCTAATGCATTTAGGAATGTTGACCACATACTTGTGAAGGAGCTTAATTCACGACGCTGCTGATGATGAGCAGAAGTAATCTTTGTTGATGAATGGGTGTCATCAGCGGATACTACCGCTAGGCAGATTGCAATTAGCAGGATAAATCGTTGCATCATTGTATTGTGTTGTATTTGTTGTATAATATCTCTGTATTATAATTACTGAGCGTCTACTATATATATTGAGTTTGATAGCTTAACGGTTGAGTTTTATGCGGTAAAGAGTATAGGGGTATTTGCTTAGCGGTTGGGCCTCCCAATGAATGTAAGTAGTTGATGATGCGTGCCTTCAATCACTAAATAGTTGCTTTCTTGAAATCATTTTTGAAAAAGAGGTCTAAGGTATCCTCCTCAAATGTAATAATTGACCTCTCTACAATACAATAAAGCTCAAGTACATTACAGCGGTTACTGTATACTCAATAACATGATGATGAAACGACACGTTGCAACAATAGCAGTCCTGATTTTCCTATCATTGATACAATGCAGCAGTGCAAATAGTAGTAGAAGTATCAGAAGTATCTTCGCTGGAGAATCTCATTTGATACAAAGGAGTCTTCGTCAAAGTTTATCAGAATGGTCATCGTCAATGTATAATAAAGTTCATAATAAGAAAAACAGTGGTGGTACTAAGAAATGTATGAAGAAGCACTGGTGGAATACTCATTGTGACACGGCGTCTTCTAGTAGTAGTTATTCTGATGGATATAATTCAGGGTATGAGGATGGTAAAAGTTATACTGATGGATATAGTGCAGGGTATAATGCTGCTAGTGGCAGTGACAGTAGCAGCAGTAATGCAAGTGATAATACTGATTATGATGAAGCAGCCAATGATACTGAAGATTATGACGAAGATACTTCTTCTTCACAAGCCCAAGATACTTCATCGTCATACATACAAACTACTCAGTTAGACTATACAAACAATGCAGATGGTGGTGGTGGTGCGAGTGTATTCCCATTCTTCTTGGCAGCATTTGCAGGAATTGCTGTAGGAATTGTAGGTATGGCTGTCAGAGTAAGTTGAGAGTATAATAATACATATGATATGTGTTTCTTTTGTTGATTTTTTTACTCAACATATCATTGCAATTTCATTATTACACAGCGCAAAGTAAAGAAAGAACGACAATTGAAAGAAGCAAATCAACAAGAAATAGGTACCACTACCAATAATACAACATTACAAGAATATGCAGAGTC
>Ga0214477_100763_pt1 | contig 20329 bp, 24 predicted proteins | sample M1_20Mar14CPVII9_FD_165058 | JGI IMG/M metagenome (GOLD analysis project Ga0214477, IMG submission 165058) | Marine eukaryotic communities from Monterey Bay, California, United States - M1_20Mar14CPVII9sort6BwellC16 | ecosystem: Environmental > Aquatic > Marine > Unclassified | place: USA...
TACACGCGCCTACTGGTAGCGGGAAGACTATATCCTCCTTACCAAAAATAAAACAAATGATACTATCAAATATAGTACTGTTTCTTGGAGGAGCCTAAACCCTCGATAACACTATTGAAAGGCAGGCTCACTACATTAGTAGTCATGAGGAGATTAGATGGGGCGGGAGGAATTGGATACCGTTTGCTCGCCATATATCCATTAAATCTTGGGAAGATTCTAACTTGTTTGATTTTTGAGACCACTGGTAACAAAGTAAGTAGCGGCAATTCACCATAATGCTACGGCGACTACTACGATGCAGCTTATAACTCTACTTTTTGTATGCTTGATTATCTCAAGAGTTGAGAGCAGCACAAGATGTGTTTTTATATCGGTATCCAAACATCATCTTTGTGGCATCAAGACAAATCATCTTCTTGATGGCAAGGTGACAAACCACAGCCCACAAATCAATAAGCAACTTAGACCTCTTCATATGCTTCCATCACCATCAATACATTTATCATCGATCATAACCTCCTCATCAGATGAAGTTATAATGCCTGATGATATTTCAGAAGCATTTCAGGATACAGTGAGCATATCAGATCTGACCTCTGACCCGACGCTACAGATTGCATTTGCGGCAGCAGGAGTTGCAATTGTTCTACTAATAGTAGCTAAAGCTATTGTACAACAGATGGACAATGCCGTGCAAAAGGTGGCTGTTGATTTTGATAAAGTAATGACATTAAAGTATGCAAAGAAATGGCGGAAGTTCATACCTGGAGAAGAGGGTAGTATTGTAGTAGATAGTGAAGAAGATAGGATACAAAAGATATTAGAAGAGATGGAGGTATTAAGTAAGGAAGAACCTGAATTCATGGAGCGTGTTATGCAGGATATTGAAAGGATGAAAGTTTAAATAGAGAGTCGGTGTATCAGAGATTAATCGATGAGAGGTAGTAGGGAGAGAAAGTGGTTTAGTTGGTATCAATACACACAAGTTTACACCAATATCAAATGAGGCGAGCCCCTTCTCTTTATAAAGCATCAGTACTATTCTTCTCATGTTCACCAACCAGCTTAATCATCTTACCAACGTTTTCTTCGTTCTTCATATCATCTAAGAATTCATCGGCTACTGGCTCAAAGTAAATGATCTTGTACTGTCCATCGTTGACCTTTACGGCGACTCCGTCAAAAACGATAGGGTCAATCTCGGTACCAGCAACAACATTCTTGATTGTAACTTGGATTCCATTCTTCCCCCAAGTATCAATATCCATCTATAAAGACCAAAGAGGAGAACATACTCATGTTAGTATAGAACATTCTATACGAACAAATAAACTCACAACTTGGGCGATGCTTCCATTGGTAGCAAAGGCTTTGCAGAAGCTTCGGTACCAGTCCAGGTTCTTTAGGCCGTCGTCTTGAGTAGAGTGGATAGTTTGTGTGAGAACTACAGAAGATTGACAAAAGAGCAAACCGCAACAGATACATACCAGTGAGGAAGGTAAACTTTTCATGAAAGATCTTGTCCATCATGGGCTCAGCGGTGGCAAAGGCAGTGGATGAACCATCAAATGAGTCAATGAATTCAAAAAAGAGATGAAGAACATCGCTTAGCTTTAGCCAATCAGCATATGCCTCGTTCATCACTGTATCCCTGTCTACCTCATCGAGGGTGGCTTCCATATCGTTCTTGTTCATATCTCTTGTATTTATCAGTATCAGTTGTTTGTATGGTCTATCTCTTTTATGAGAGCTGGAGTATGCTTTGGCAATGAAAGCCCACAAGACAATTGAGCCTGGCACAATCTTGACATATCTCGAGACTTTGATTTTGATTTAGTTTTCATGTCATTAGGAAAACTCTTTAAAGAAGAAGTGGGTTTAGAACCACGAATAGACAAGAGTAGTCAAGATTGTTGATAGGCTATAAGGATCGTACGTGGAGAGCAGGAGGATATGCTCTGCTCATAAAATATGCCAAGAGTATCATCTATGAGAGGAAGTCATAACAAAATCAATAGAATATATCCAAATAACAGTACTACAATCACCATAATGTCAACAACAAAAAAGGATACCACCGACGAAAAAACTATAACACCAACGAAGCAACTACTCTTCAAACCTATGCCTCAAAACACTGGATTGCCACTGGCACGTTTATTTGCCTCTTCGGGACCTACTTTACAGATCCTATTAGCTATGTTGATTGCATATCGGTACTACCCAGTGATACCTTTGAGAGACTTGCTGTTCTGTATACTGTATCCTTCTTACTTGGTATTTGCAAATCAACTTCGGTTCCAGAGTAATCTACTAATCAGACAACGACCCAAGGATCATCCACACAACATATCTGTTGTCATGTCAAAGTTCTTCTCTGGTTCGGATGATACTTGGTTTAAGAAGTATGTGGGTTTGGCTGCCGTTATCGGCTTAGTCCTACCTCTTCTTACCATCTTCTACGGACAAAGCGAGGTTAAAGTACTGGCAGCTCCTCATCTATTCGTGCTGTGGTGTCAAATCATTGGAGAATCAATTGTCATGTTCAATCCCAATGTCCATAGATTCATTACATTGCTAGTACCTGTTGGGTTTAGTGTTTACCGAATGAATCTCTTGGTAGAATGGTATCTCGGCAGTGTTTCGTTAATGAATGCTGATTATGCCTCGGCCGGTTCCATATGGGGTGTAGTACTATCAAGTATCAATCTCATCTTTTGGACATATAATCTCTTTGTGGCTCTACTATTGAAGATTACACCCGAGTTCTTATCAGAAGATTGCGAATACCCCGAGATGCAAGTCATATCTCTCCCGTTTGTCGGAGAGCCAAGGCCAAAATATGAATCAAAGTTAAGTTCAATCATTGAATAAGATGATAGATTAAGTATAATGGGATGCCATTTTATGTCAATACTCATGTAGTCTGTAAGTCGTCTTGTGCCGCATTCTCTACTGCTGTCAATGATGATGAGCTTTCTCTTCGCTGTTGAAAACTCTGCCGCATATCATCGATTCGCTTCTTTGTGCTCTCTAGAACCTTTTTAGGTGCTTCAAACTCAGTAGATAATAAGCCGACTCCACCCAAGGCCATTGCGTGTCCCACTGGATGTAGCGGAGTGGCCATTAATATCGTCCCTGATGCCACAAGAGTACCTCCGCCAGCTGCAACGGCTGATCTTCTAAAGATAAGAGATGAGAGATACAAAGATACACAGTTTGCAAAAGAGTATCAAATCATAGAAAGAGGGGGGGTATAGACTAAAAGTACTCTTTCATACAACAATACAAGTACATCATCACTCACCGAATCTTATCCCATCTTGTGAGGTATGTTGCAATAGCCGTGATAGATAATTGTGTTGACTCTTTTGAAGAGATAATATCATTAATGATACCACTAACATCTTCAGGACTCATACCACAGAGGATATATTCATTAATACCAACTATAATATCACCTTCTCTAATTGCACATCCTTTTGAACTGAACCAACCACCAGGTGATATAGACTCCACAACTATTCGATCTTTTCGTTCTGTAAACGTAATTCCAATATCGTAATCTGCCGGTAGTGTCTCTTCTTCTTCTTTTGATAACAATACAATTGCTTGACATAGACGTATCGGATCCTTTAAATCTTTAGTTGTAGATATACATACAGTCTTATCCAATTCTTCCTTTTCACTGTTTGTAATAGACTCCTCAATCTTTCTATGCAATTCTGGTGTAACATCCTTTGCATTATTGTCTGTCTCATCAATCATGCTGCCCAATTGCAAAGCAACATGACTGCCTCTACGGCAATCTAATCCACACGCATATTCTAATGTATCATTAACATCAAAGAATGTTTTTAAATGTTGACTGTCCTCTTTTAATGCAGAGGTATTCATAACACCAAGTGCTGACGTTGAGTTAATTGTAATCGCTCCGTTTGTATTTATGGTATATTGAAATGCTGATAGTATTGATCTGCCAGTTATGGAGATATGATCTGGTCGTCGTAGTAGTATTGCAGCACCTCCTTGGTCTACTTCTTCCAGTAAATCGGATATATCCACAATAGCAGATTGTTTCTGCTGAGTTGTTGTTTGTGGTATTGGTTGTGTTTCATCATTATTAATTTTGCCACTTCTACTACTACTCAATCGCCTGAACTTTTGCTTGAGTGAATCCATCCTCCTAACAACTGGCGTAGGACCGCCTTCTTCTTCTCTTTCTTGATTCATTGGAGGATAATATAATATAGTTTATTTGGCCACTAACCTCTGCTAAGCTTGGAGTAGGTAAGCAAGTGGTATCCTTATCTCATTTCAGGCGGCAGTACCTTTGATCTAATCTCTTGAGTCGATCATGGCAATGAAGAACATAGGGAAAGGTTGAAAGCTCTACACTTATGTTTATGTACATCTTAGTATACTCTCTAGCCTTGCTCATCAGATCAATCTGCAATGATACTGCCCACTTCATTCTCAGTTAATGGCAGGAAATCAATACCCAACATTTTAGTCCAGGATGACAATGCCGCGGCTTGCTCATAGCTTACAATGTTCAATACACTACCACGTTTGCCAGCCCTTCCGGTTCGTCCAGCTATATGTGTATACTCATCTGGACTACCAGGACGTCCAATAACAATCACTGCATCCAATCCATCTAAGTGTAATCCACGGACATTATCTTCATGTGTAACAAGGACATATCCATCATCGTCGTCATCTTTGCCATTCTTTGTTGTTGTGCTACTACCACCCACTCCCTCTACACCCGATACACGACGATGAGCCTCCACCAATCGATCAGTTCCATCAGCACCCAATGCATCCAATAAACTCTGAGGCTCTGGCTTGATACCAAAGTGACGTAATGCACCCAAGGCATTATGAACCTTAATATCACAATTCCTAGTCAACACAACCAATACCTTCCGTCCAGCTACATTCTCAAACGACGATACATGCTGCATTAAACTCTTTGATGCAAATGCCGCCGATGTTAACAATTGTCCTGACGTTGATCCATCCACCGGCAGTACATAATTACGTACAGTACTTGGTATCTTCACAGCTCGTCCAACATGTACAGTATCATTATCATTCACACGTTCGTTCAACTTACTAGTATCATCATCACCGCGTAATGTTTCCGGACATTCACTCGAATGTAATCCTAATACTCTTGATAATTCACGTCGTAACGGTCGACCGACTGTGGCACTTGCCGCAATTACCTGTACTTTACCCAATGTCAATCGTGCAATTGCCGCTGATAATAATGCCGCTGGCTTTTCATGTCGACTTCGTTTATCGGTACGTGTTTTTTTAATGGATAGTAATCTATCGACCTCATCCATTACTAACCATCGTGTGTTACTTAGTAATTCTTTACCTTGAGGTTTGTTTGTTGGCGTTCCTGGCATCTTCTTATCACCGAATAGTGAAATTGATATTGATTTAGCGCTTCCTATTAGTATCCTTGGCTTGTACCTCCTCTCTCTTTTCCCTTCATTGGCCTCCTCTCCATTATCAGTACCAACTCCACTATTTCCTCCTTGACTTTCCATATATTCATACTCCTCACCAGCATCAACTTCACTATCCTTCCAACAACTCATTATATCCATTGGTCTTGAAATCAAATGTACCATACCATTCGGTGCCAAAACACTCGCCACACCTGCAACCTGTGCTGCCAATTCACGTGTTGGTAATAAGACAATTGCTATACCATTCTGTTTATCATTTGGATCAATGGCACTTCCCTGTTGTTGTAGCTCAACCTCTTTCCATAAAGTTTCAGTAATTGGTAATAAGTATGATATAGTCTTCCCGCTACCAGTAGGCGCGTGTAGTATAAAATTTGGATTTGGTGGGTTGTATATTTTGGAAATGGCAATTGATTGTATTGGTGTTGGTTGTGGATTAGAAGAAGAGGAAGAGGTAAAAGAGGTAGAGGTGCTTCCAAAGGCTTGATGTAAGGCTGTGGATGCAGCTGATGATAGATTTGTTATGCCTGCAAATGATGACAGCTTACTATTATTCTTTGATGATGTTCTTTTAGACATTAACTCTGGAGGTATCTCAATCTCCTCATCAGTTGCAACCCGCTCTTCCCTACCATTACCATTGCCATCACATAACAAATAATACTCTGCCAATCGTTTTACTAACTCAGGCTTACGACCTTTAGGATTTAATTTCAATTCTGACAATTCTGCTTTAATATCATTTGCTGAACGGGGTTGTATTTGTTTAATGTAACTTTGCAATTGTTGTTCTACTTTAGTGGATGTAGTAGAAGTTGCTGTTTGAGACATTGAAGTGGATGAGGCAGTGGACGAGTCACCGGATGAAGGAGATAAAGAGGGGGATTGTTTATTATGCTGAGACTGTTTCAATGATTGTTTCAAATCTTCCAATAATTCCCTTTCGGTAGTTTGCTGTCTTGACATGTCCTTCTTTCCTCCTGATCTTCCTAGTGTAGTAGACTTTTGAGCTTGCTTTTGTGGTGTAGTAGTAGAAGCACCACTGCCACTACCAAGCTTGAGACTGTCTAATAATTGTACAGTTTCAATAACTTCCTTTTGTACAACATGTATCTCTGTTGTATCCTTTGGTGGTGGATACTTCTCCATCTTTTGCTCAACTACACTGATATCATTATTATCCGTAGTATCAGACGTTGATGGCTCATTACTAGTACTATCATTATGACTATGATGATGGTCCTCCAATCGTTGTATCAACTCAGCTTTCACACCACTAACTGGTAAGTTATACTCCTTTAGTATACTTTTTAATTGTGGTACTGTTAATTTATTCCATGATGTTTTAACTTCCTCTTTTTCTTGCTGCTGTTGAGATGATGTCATTGATAGTACACTACTGGTACGACGTCTACTGTGTTGTTGATGGCTACCAATAAATGCACATGATGTGTGTTGTTGGTTTATTGATAGAGCATTTGTGCAGTATGAGATGCTACTTTGAAAAGAGGATACATACGATGTTATGGATAATGCTACTAATAGCCACATTGTAGAATATATTTGTATGCAGATCATGCTACAATCATTCTCGACCTCTTAACTTCTTGGTGCTCATCTTTAGGCTTTGGTGTTGTTTAATTTTGCACTGATTAATGATCGCCAAACGGGTATAAAATATTGCAACCCCCGCAATTTGTCATTGCCCGCCGCCATACCAATCTAATCGGCCCCGCCATTTAGAACATACCCTCTATCTATATCAACATCATCAAAACCATGGTCTCCTTCCCAGCCACTCTGAGACATGCCGCCATTGCAATTGTATCCGCAGTACTTTGTTGCAACACCAATGCCGAAGAGGGCGAACAACCCCTCCGTGTAATGTTCGTTAATCAATTTCCCGACCAAGCCATAGACTTATATTGGGAAAATCATGCCTATTCAAATGATCATCCAGAACGACGCCGACTAGAAGCGCGGATTGCACCAAGAGGTGGATGGCATGCTTCGGAAACTTTCTTTGGTCATGGTAAGTGCTTTAATATTTATTGATGTGTGTTGTTTGAACATATCTTGTGTGTACAAACTAAGAGGGCTGATCATATCATCTTTGCTGTATATAAATATCTATAAACATTAATTATTAACAGAGTTTAGTTATGAAGTTGGTGGTAAGCGTCATTATGTCACACCTCCTCCGGGGAATGCACATGGTGAACAATTCCTCATGGTAGCTGGTGATACTGAGGGTGAGTAAAGTTTTTAGATATAGATTTGATGTATTGAGATATTTAATATACATAATATGTGTGAATTCTAACATAAACACTATGCCATCAATTCAATATAATAAACCAAAACTATACAAATATATAATACAAAAGGCTTTCGTGTACGATGTGAAATTACAGTAAACTCTCAACAATACATGGATTACTTAGACATATTAGTAAACCCATACTGGGCACCACGTGCAGCATCTCGTTTCCTTGAATTAGTCCGAACAAAGTATTACGACGGTGCTGCATTTAACCGTGTCGTGCCCAAGTTCCTAACACAATTTGGTATTGCCAAGGATTTCAATGTTCGGAATAAGGAACGTGAATTAACAATTTGGGATGATTTCCCCAAGGAAATTAAGTTCGAACCTGGTATGATTAGCTTTGCGGGAAGTGGACATGATAGTCGAACGACTGAAATCTTTATTGTTAATCCTGGCGTGTCGGCCTCACAGTTGGATGCATTTGGTGAGAATAGTTGGGAAACGCCATTTGCTACAATTGATGGTGATGTTAATAAGAGTGCATTGAAGAAGATATATTCTGGATATGGTGATATGCCTCCGTTTGGCAAGGGACCTGATTCAAACAGAATTTATGATGAAGATGGTTATACTAAGTACCTACCAAAGTCATTTCCTAAACTTGATTATATTGATAGGTGTTATGTTGTTGATGAGGTTGGACTAGATGATCCATCAGAAGGTGAATTTTAATCGAGTTGGCCCAAGAGAAGTTCTATTTGTCTGAAAGTAAGGTTTAGGAGAGTATAGTCGTTAAGCAGGCATACCTATTATGGGTATGACGATCTGTTGTGGTACTGAGGTTTTGTTGCCGTTGTTCTTAAAGACGGTGATATGTGGATAGATATGATTAGGTATTTCATCGGACTAGTTGTTTAAAGTGAAGGATTAGTGATAGATAGTAAGGTAACTTTTACCCACATATAGAAGATTGATTAAAACCCAAACAATCCTCCGCCTCCTCTACTTCTTCTCCCTACATTTAAGTTGCAATATATCTCAACCTCAGTAAGACCAAATTCACCGGCCACTGGCCAACCTCTTATGTATTCATAGCAACCTCCGACACTTGCTTTCCCCTGTCTTAAATTACCTGCAGTTGTTGCTGTGTTCTCTAAATCTGGCCCTGTAAATCCTCCCATTACCGCAGCTTTGGGAGAACCGATTTGCAAATCAGCACTGCCAAAAGTTGGCCCCCCAGTTGAATAATCATATATTGCTGTATTGCCGCCTACCAGTATCGGACACTTAATACTCTTTCCTCCTTTATCAAACCATAAGAATGCAGAATTTGAATTCCCATAATCATCAGTTGATTGCCATCCCAAAGGATTGAAACCACCAAAACGTTTCCCTGATTTAGATAATGCTACTACAACGGCCGATCCTCTCCCATCGACACATTTGTGAAAGTCTATAGCCGACCAACCATCTTTTGATGCCTATCAGAAGAATGCATTAGATACTACGACATATGTATGAAATCATAGATACGGTTTATGACTTACCTTGTAAACTCTACCAAGTTCTACATCATCTCTAGCAGGGTCTATTGATGTACCTGCCAATATATCCGTCGGGGGAGTCAATGATGAAGGAGCTACGCCAGTAATACCTGAAAAAAGATCGCCTGGTGATGATCCATAAAGTTTTGTTGTGGTGTGCACTGATGATATTGGCTGAGAAAATGCATCTATAAATAATATAGAAATCTGAGTAGATATAAGGATATAAAGCAAACTATAAAACATCATGTTGAAGGTATATGTAGAGTGTTGTTGGGTTTTATCATGCTATGGACTCATGGCAGGAAAAGCAATGAAAAACATAATCCACTTATGCGCGGAATTGAAATTGCGGAATTGAAATCTGCCCATTTCAATTCCGCAGACTAGTAAATTTCATGAAAAACTACTGATTGAATAAAAATCTTAGGATACCACTACTGATATAGGGATAATTTAGAGATATTGAGAGATGCCTATCTAAACAATCTTCACAGGTAGGAAGTCAGGAATGTAGAGGCTACATATTGTTATTTGGTCGTCCTCTTTGACATACAAGAAAGAATGAGCCCCAACTACGAGCTATTACTCCTTTATTTAGGTATTCTATCGCTCGAGCCGCGAGCTCTGCCTCATAATAATCTATTAAGAATAATGTATGTCGCCAAGAGCGCTCTTGCTCTATCTTTAATCGTCGGTTGTAGCGCTGACGCCGCCGCCATTGATGTTAATCAATTTCAATCGTCGACGACGAGGAACAATAACAAAGCCAAAGCAAAGTCATCACTTCGTGGTCGTATTCGTAACCTCTTCCAAAAGAAGACGAATGCAAATAACAATGCAGTAGTAGAAGTAGTATCTCAACAACAACGTAAACTATCCGTAGGATGTTATGAAACATACCAAGAAGGTCTATCATATGCAATCGACGCGCATGTATCCTTGGCCGTATCAGATTCTATCTATCCAAAGTATGTCCTGAATGAGGACACTGGTTTATGGGATATAGACGATCCAACAAAGACGACATATAATTATAAATGCAATTCAATACGATGTGGTGATGCAATGTATGGACCTGGTGAATCGGGAGAAAGTTTGGCATGGGAACAAGTTGAAGAGTGTGATGCTGACCTCCCGACGCCGGAGGCACCATTACTTGATTTATGGGATGAAGTTTACTGTCCACAGGAATTTGATGGCGACGAAGAGGATTACGAAGGAGGTGAATTACGAGAACTCGGCGGTGTAGTTTATCAGTGTGCCGCATCGCCTCAGAACTCATTCTGTAGTATGGATGGTAAGTTGTGTTGATATGTTTTGTTGTGATATAACAAAACCATGAACTTTATATATATATACATTTGCTCAATACAATACCTCACATGACTACATACTTTATATAGGATACGAACCTAATATGAATGCGCACATCTCAACTGTGTGGGTTTGGGAACAGCTAGGTCGTTGCGATGGTACCTTCCAACCATCTCCCAATCCTATTAATGCGTATGAAGATGTTGGTGGATGTTTTTGTGAATACAATAAGGATGAGACATATGTAGCAGGTGATAAGGTCTCATTGAGAAAGGACGGTGTACAAGTTATTTATCAGTGTAGAAAAGCTCCGAACGACCAATGGTGTGGAATGATCGTGAGAGCCTGTTGTTATATTTTGTGCTTTCGTTGCTGATACGATTCTGTATATGGTATCTTCTCCTATTCTTTGAACTAACATTATCAAATCCTCTATCTCTCTTTATACTATTGATGTGATAGAGTTACGAGCCAGGAACAGGTCAATATTGGGATATGGTAAGTGCTTGTATTTGGTTTAAGTATCGAGAATAGCCCGGCATTTCAAGAAAGTGCTCACATCTTGTGTACTTTTTTTCGGCGGCACATACGCCTCACTATTACTTCATCTCTATCCCCACTCATATATGAATACTAGGCATGGACACTTCTTGGAACATGCGATGGAACCATCAAGCCAACGTTACAGCCAACTATGGATCCACTTGCAAACGTTGGTGGGTGTCCAAATGAGTGGCAAGAGTGGACCAACGATCCGGAGCAGACAAAATATGAAGCGGGTGATATGGTATCACTTAATGGATTGGTATACAAGTGCAACAGCGATCCATACAGTGAGCATTGCGGGTCAGCTGGTTATCAACCAGAGGAAGATATTGCAAGTAAGTCTCGAGAGGTTTTGTTCTACCTTCTCTATCTTCTCTCAACACTACAAGCTAACAGATTTTGTTTCCCTTTCTTTAAACAATAGCTCCTGGGGCATGGAAGCAAGCATGGACACTCATGGGCTACTGTTCTGGAAGCCTCGCACCAACTAAGGCACCTCATTTTGAGACTTTGGATGCTATCGAGGGAGGATGTCCTGATGGATGGGATGAGGATGGAGAATACGATGAAGGTGACTTGGTGGCTGTGGTTATAAGTGATGGCTTCGAGGATACCTCCGAACGCACGAGGAAACCCTCAAGACAACCCATCACGCCGACCCCACCGCCAACTAGTCAATACTGCTTCTCTCCCACATCTAGTCCTTCGAAGCGACCAACGAAGTTTCCGGTATGTGACATGTGTTTATCGAATAGTGACGAAATCTTTGGTGTGTTTGTATCTAATACATGTTCACCCTTATTCCTCTTTAGACATCTTCTCCGATCACCTCGCAACCGACGAAGGCTCCATTTACTCGTACTCCGTCGAGTTCTCCAAGTACAGCACCGCCTTCCAAGTCTCCATCTCAAGCGCCCACGAGTAGTCCAATTCCACCGACATCTCCGCCAACAAATGCACCTTCCAAATCTCCGACGCAAAATGTGAGCCCAGAGTGCCAGTATGACTATGATATGATATGTTACCAAGCAACCTAATATTCTCATTCACTCCTGTTCTCCTCTTTTTGTCTTATTCAACTTTAAGCCAACGAAGGCTCCAGTAATCCCCACACCGCCACCTTCAGCGCCGCCTTCCAAAGCTCCAACACCTTATGTAAGTCAAGTATGCTGAATCATTATGAGATGTATTTTTTAGAGACTCAAATTTGTTTCAATTCGATTCTAAACCCTACCTCAGCCCACTCCCGACCCTACACCTGATGTAAGTTATTTCATATCAAATGTCTTTCATCATTCATTTAAAGTCTCACATTTGTGTCCATTCCTACTCTATTTAGCCCACTCCCGACCCCACACCAGAACCAACTGTAAGCCATTATTCATTTCATATCATGTGCTAGAAAAAAGGATGTCTTTTGAGTTGTCTAACTTATCGTTCCTTGCCTCTATATTCTAATTAGCCTGATCCAACACCGGAACCCATCACCCCCAGTCCAGTAACGGTACGCTTTTCTATATCATATGCAATTAATAGCAACAAATTGTCTTGACTCCTTCTCATCTAACCTTTTGATACCTTCTCTTTCTCTTCTTTAGCCTGCACCCATCACCCCTGCACCCATCACCCCCAGTCCAGTAACGGTACGCTGCCTTTCTATAACATATTTGATTAACTGTAACCAGTTGTCTATGCTTCCTTCTCATCTAACTATCTAACAACCTTTCTCTTTCTTTTCATTTAGCCTGCACCCATCACCCCCTCCCCAACGGATAATCCTACAACATCGTCAGCACCGAGCAGCATGCCCTCTCAGTCATCTGCTCCAAGTGAGTCACCTTCTGACTCTCCATCAACCACTTCACCACCAACTTTGTCACCAACAAAGTCTCCATCAATCAGCCCCACGATCGATGATGGTGTCCGTATAGTTGTGTATCAATGTGGTGTGTTCCCATCTTCTGTAAGTACTATCATGAAGTCTCTCCTGTGCAAATATGTAGTTCACATGCATATCTCATACTTTATTCTATTCAGGGTTATTGTTCTCAGTTTGATCCCGCTGATAATACCGGCCTTGGATGGAAGGCAGTAGGTAAATGTCGAGGTAGTATTTCTCCGACTGAATCACCAACGTTGTACGGCGGAACTTGCACTTACGAGAATTGTGTTACCATTGAGGAAGGAGGTGAAGAAGAAGACTGTACACAGGGTCAAACTGGCTGTGTAGATGGAAAGAGGAAACCTGATATTACTGTATGCTCATCCGAGGATGTTCTTAACTACTCAACGACAACGGAATACGAACCAGGAGATGTAGTTCGTATTGGGACAAAGAGATACAAGTGTCGTGGCTGGCCTAACGGTCTGTGGTGTAAGAACCCAGCATATGCTCCTGCCGAGTCCGATATTTGGGAGCAAGCTTGGAAGGAAGATGGCAAATGTTTGTAATCTTGATAGTTTGAGTAGTTTAGAAGACGATTGTAGGGGGTCCAGCCCTATAAAGTTCAGATTTTTAAATTGCCTTATAAAGATCAAACTTTTCAAAGTTGGGTAAAGAATTACGCATGGTTATCATGACAACGATTGGAGGAGCTATATATGGTTTGATTGGTTGGATATTACCTCTGACGGTAGGTGATGGAGGATATCAAATGCAGCAAGTTATCAAGAATGGTTCCCAAATTCCAGTGTCGGTTCTTGTACTTTCCTCTTATGCAAAGATGCTTTGTTATTGGGTTAGTAATGATACAGGTTTTGTTGGTGGTATATTTCATCCACTGTTGATGATATCACTTTTGTTTGGTCGAATGATTATTCAAGTGACAAATGTATCTGAGATACTCGGTGTTGCCGTTTCCTTCATTCTACTGGCAGCCGCCTTCACACCGCTGCCATTCTCTATGTTTCTTCTAGACATTGCACTCTTCAACCTCAAGTCATATGATCAAGTAGCAATCTTCCTTGCTATAATTATCGCCCATCTCTTCACTACTGGCCTAGGTATACCGCAAGCATTCTTCGGTATAATGACAAAAGGGAAGGACAGCAGTAACTGCAAAGAAAACAGAGTATCCGAAGAAGAAGAAGACTGGAAAGAAGATATTCCATAGTACATCAAGTTAATATAACACGTATATAGCTATTTGTTCTTTAAGATGCTACTCGTATATGACTCTCAATTCACAATCGCAACCCTCCCCCATCTTTATTCGCCCAGCTGTACCCCCTTGATAATCGGGATTGCATATCTCACTATGTTCAAGATAGTCACAGCTCTTAGCACCTTAGTAACCTTGCCGTAGAAGCCTGCTTCGGCTTCCTTCAACTTCTCAAAGACACTAAAGTCCAATTCATTAGACGAAGTTGATAACTCTTTTGTGGCATTAAGAAAGTTAACATTCAACCCTTGCAACAACTTGTACAGTATCAAAGGTGTTGCAAACTTGTTGATGTGAATAATCTTGATAACTAGAGGTAGATCTCCAAAGATGCGCGCGCGCGCAATCGTTGACCAGAACAAGAATCTAGTAATGGCAAAGAGTAGAAATGATATTGAACAGAATTCCATACTCTTCGAAGCCTCAATTCCTTTTGATACAGTTGAATTGATTTCATTTGAAGTTTCCTTATCCTTTGACTTGATATAGAAACTTGTACATACTGCAACTACCAACACACTTAACGGAGCTATGGTTTCGGAGTTGAATACCTTGCTTGCCAATCGACAGGATAGAGCCACCATAGACCAACCAGTTGCTTGGTACATGATTTGATATGTACCCATAATTTTTGTAGCCAAGCTCATCTCAGCTGAACTGCCCGCTGTAGATGAGGACGATGTACTAATCTTTTCATATAACTTTGTCACCCAAAACAGCCCAATTCCAAAAAGAAGAATGTTAAGACTGGATGCTACATCTGCAAAATCTATCCAACTCGACGGACGACTAATAACTAACTTCTCCCAACCACCTCGTGTTTCAGTAAGACGTGCTAGTGTATCAACTCTTGTCGTGTGGTTAGTTCTACAGGTTCTGATGTATTATTATCATCATTAGAATAAGTGGAAGATCTTAGAATACCACCGCCGCCGCGAGATATATTAAATGTACCATATTTATTATTCAACAAAGTATTATCAGAATGTAGTAGGGAGGGTGTTGATATGGGATGAGGTTGAATTGCAAATGCCAGAGTAGGAGAAGGAAATTGAATTGCAAATGATGCTAGAGTTGAGATCAGGATTGCAGACGTCTGCAGATTTGATGATGATGGACGAACCATATTTGTTATTTAGTACATTCGTTAGGAAGAGTAGTTGTTTTGAGTGATATAATACATCCAAAGCTTTCAGTGTGGTGGATTAGTCAAGAGGTGTGATGATATCACAAGATTTTATGAGAGTGTCAAAAAAGATACGGTAAATATCTTTTTGAAAAAATGACAATAGTAGTCCTCTAGAGAGGCTGCTGACATAAAGAGTTGAGTATTAGTAAGTTCGATATAGCCGCGGCGTCAAAGTAGAAGGGTAATAAGGCTTGCATCTACTGCTATTTTTAAATGGAGTGGTACAAGGGAGTGTGATTTGTAGCCAAAGTTAGGGAGAGGAGTAGCAAAAGACAAAATACACCGAGGTAAAGATCTATTGACTAATGAAAATGAAGAATTGGAAAGAGTGGAATCATTCACATTGAGGTACCAACAATACTTACACCCCCCTTAAGCAGCAGTGGATACTATTTGGTATAATCCTAATTCTAATAAAACATTTACAAATCTCAATAATACCGGAAGATGATGGGACAACCGTCTCTATCTGCACTTGAGGTGCAACCCAACTCTTAACTGAACTATAGACACAATTATGCAATACTAATCATCCAATGTACAGCAACGCATACTATATATACAATTCATTACAGTGATAAGGTGGTACGACAATTCATCTCTTGTGATGCGGTAGCCGGTAGCTAAATGTATGAATGAATACTTAGTACCCGATTGGACACACAAAACTATAGTATTACAGGTCCAAATAATAAGAAGATCGGATATGATGGTTGTTCCAACACATTAAATTGCAAAATCATATACCGAAACATATATAGTATATGCAATTCACCGAAACATAATCGAGATTCTCACGTTGTTATATAATAGAAATCCTGATGGCTATGAGTAGCTTTATATCACATACAATGATCTAAATAAGATGATTGTATAAGAATATGCAGTACTAAGAATGACAAAACAAATAAGGTAAGTTTAATTTATTATTCTTTATTGTACAAGTTGCAACGCTTCAAAAGTACTTCGACAGTGTCCTACTGCCTTCCATCCAAGGCCGGTACCGTCAGTGGGATCAAACTGAGAACAATAAGCTGGTCCCACGTCACATTTATACACAACTATGCGGACACCATCATCAATCGTTGGGCTATTCGAAGGGGACTTTGTTGGTCCCAAAGTCGATGGTACGGTAGATGGAGAAGCTGAATCACTTGGAGCAGATGACTGAGAGGGCGTGCTGCTTGGTACTGACGATGGTGGTGACAAAGTTGGTGGTGAAGAGGTTGATGGAGAGTCAGAAGGTGAATCACTTGGAGCAGATGACTGAGAGGGCGTGCTGCTTGGTACTGACGATTTTGAAGGGCTGTCCGTTGGGAAGGGGGGTGTCGGGGAGCTGGTAGGGTTTGGGGTAGGAGATTGGCTTGGACTTGACGAGGGCTGGAGAAGGAGACGAGTATTAAACAAATCTATTAGTGAACGAATGATATCCACTGAGATACACAAGGTTAAGCATCAAAATGATACAGCACTTACCGCTTTTGTAGGAGATTGGGAAGGGCTTGCCGTTGGACTGGAAGAGGGTGAAACAGAGGGCTGTAAGATGATGAATAGAGTGAAGAGATTGAGAGGTGCGCATATCATGTGAGTGAGTTGTTGACAATATAAAGGAAAAGCTCAACAAAGCAGACAAAACAACATAGTTGATATAATCTCACCGGAGGTGTTGGCGATCTTGTCGGAATTTTCGTTTCAGTTGTCGGAACCACTGTTTGACTTGGACTTGTAGATTGGCTAGGAATCGACGTGCCAATCGGACTCGACGTGGGCTGTGAGATAGATGGTGAGAATGCACAGAAGAGTGAGTGTTTTTGTGTGTTGACGAGATGACGGCAATGAGGATAAGGTATCCTACAGGAATCAAGAGATTGTCTCGACGATACAACTAACACATATCTTATAATACACAACAGGAACTCACCTCCTTGGATGGCGATCCTGTAGGAACATCCGTTGGCTGAAGGTTAACCGGGAAAGAAAGAGATGAAAATGTTAGGTTGCTTGGTAATATATCATATCATGGAACATAAATGGGGCTCTCACATTTTGAGTCGGAGATTTCGAAGGTGATGCAGTAGTTGGGGAACTTGTTGGGCTAGAAGAGGGTGAAACTGTAAAGGGTGCCGAGGTCGAAGTGGAAGGACTTGACGTGGGAGAGAAACAAAACTGACTAGTTGGCTTCGGGCTAGGTGTGATGGGTTGACTTGAGGGTCTTCGAGTGCCTCCTTCTTCGGAGGTATCCCCGAAGCCATTACTTATAACCACAGCCACCAAATCACCTTGTTCGTACTCTGCTTCCTCATCCCATCCATCAGGGCATCCTCCTTCAATAGCCTCTAATGTCTCGAAGTGAGGTGCCTTAGTTGGTGCGAGGCTTCCAGAACAGTAGCCCATGAGTGCCCATGCTTGCTTCCATGCCCCAGGAGCTATTGTTTGAGAGAGGGAAAATCTGTTAGCTTGTAGTATTGAGAGAAGAGAGAGAGAGTAGAACAACACCTCTGGAGACTTACTTGCAACATCTTCCTCTGGTTGATAACCAGCTGATGAACATACAGCGCTGTTGCACTTGTATACCAAACCATTAAGTGATACCAAATCACCCTCTTCGTATTGTGTCTGTCCTGGAATGTTGGTCCATTCTTCCCACTCACTTGGGCAACCACCAACATTAGCAAGCGGATCCATAGTTGGCTGTAACGTTGGCTCGATAGTACCATCACATGTTCCAACGAGTGTCCATGCCTGGGGTTATATGAGTGGCGATAGAGATGAAGTATATTAGTGAGGCGTAAGTGCCGCCGAAAAAAGTACACAAGACGTGAGCACTTTCTTAAATGCTGGGCTTCTCTCGATACTAAACCAAATACAAGTACTCACCATATCCCAATATTCACCTGTTCCCGGCACGTAACTCTATCATATCAATATTATATAGAGAGATAGAGGATTAGATAATGTTAGTTCAAAGAATAGGAGGAGAGATATCATATAACCTCGGAACAGAACATAACAGACAACTTACACTGATTCCACTGCTACACCAACGATCACTTGGTGCACTCTTACATTGGTAAATAACTCGTACACCATCCTGCTTAACTGAGACCTTGTCACCTGCTACATATGTCTCGTCCTTATTGTAATCACAGAAACATCCACCAACATCTGGATACGCATTAATAGGATTGGGTGTTGGCGGAAAAGTGCCCGTGCATCTACCTAGCTGTTCCCAAACCCACACAGTTGAGATGTGTGCATTCATATTAGGTTCGTATCCTATATAAAGTATATAGTACATGTATGAGATGTTGTATTGATCAAATGTACATATCACAACAAAACATATCAACACAACTTACCATCCATACTGCAGAATTCATTCTGGGGCGATGCGGCACACTGATAAACTACACCACCAAGTTCTCGTAATTCACCTCCCTCGTAATCTTCCTCGCTAACATCGAATGCCTGTGGACAATAAATATCATCCCATAAATCAAGTAATGGTGCCTCCTTCGTCGGGAGGTCAGCATCACACTCTTCAACTTGTTCCCATGCCAAACTTTCTCCCGATTCACCAGGTCCATACATTGCATCACCACATCGTATTGAATTGCATTTATAATTATATCTCGTTGTTGCTGCTGATTCATCATCTAATTCCCATAATCCAGTGTCCTCATTCAGGACATACTTTGGAAAGTTAGAATCTGTTACGACATAGGATACATATGCATTGATTGCATATGATTGACCTTCTACGTATGTTTCATAACATCCTACGGATAGTTTACGTTGTTGATGTGTAGATGATACTACTGCATTGTTATTTAATGATGCCCCTTCCAAGAGATTACGGATACGACCACGAAGTGATGACTTTGCCGATGATTGATTATCAACATCATCGACGGTGGCGGCACTGCTACTGCCGACGACGATTGATAGAGCAAGAGCACAACTCTTGAAGATGTACATTATTCTCCTTGCCGTAGAATATTATGAAGGCAGACGAGAGTCTATCCATATTTCCTTATTGTAATTTGTTTTTAGTAGGGCAAGTTTATTTTGCAATTGCAATAAACTTGCCCCAATAGTATGAGACAAAGTTGGAGGGCTGTAATAACTAGATTGTTCTCATAATTTAGATGCAGATGTTCCTAATTCTATTGACCAATTTGTTAGTAGGGCAAGTTTATTGCAAACTAAACTTGCCTTGAAAGGTGGAGGGAAATTGTTTTTTGGGCTGTAGTAAAATGGGTCATTTGTCAAAGATACGTATCTTCTCGAAATCGGACTTGCAACATTTACAGTGGCCACGAATTCCAACATACTTTAAAACCTACAAACACTTGATTGGCTTGTCCACATGGAAAAAGGTAGATGAACACTCCCAGCATCATTGTAGGTCCCTCTACCATACTTTTACAGCCTCATGTAGGCAGGTTCCTTGCCATAGATTTCGATTTTTTGCCAAATCTCAGGTAACGATTGGCCATCAAGTGGCACCTCAGAGATGAAGTAGGCTTGCTACTATAGTGCTTGTTTGGCATTGTATAGATGTATAAATAACAAAGTGATGAACACTCCCAGCATGATTGTAGGTCCCTCTACCATACTTTTACTGCCTCATGTAGGCAGGTTTCATGCCTCATATCAGGAAAAATCTCGATTTTTTGCCAACTGATCTCAGGTAATGTTTGGCCATCAAGTGGCACCTCAGAGATGAAGGCTTGCTACTATAGTGCTTGTTTGGCATTGTATAGATGTATAACAAAGTGATGAACACTCCCAGCATGATTGTAGGTCCCTCT
>Ga0214477_100764_pt1 | contig 20325 bp, 14 predicted proteins | sample M1_20Mar14CPVII9_FD_165058 | JGI IMG/M metagenome (GOLD analysis project Ga0214477, IMG submission 165058) | Marine eukaryotic communities from Monterey Bay, California, United States - M1_20Mar14CPVII9sort6BwellC16 | ecosystem: Environmental > Aquatic > Marine > Unclassified | place: USA...
TGGATGATAACTATACCAGACTTGATACTAAGCAAGGGCTTGTGGAAGCAATAGACCCAAGGACAGATGAAAGAACTACCGTTCACAAACGAATATGGTTGAATGTTAACAAGAGGCAACAACTCTATCTCTTCTTGAGTTCCGATCATTTTGCTCGATTCCAAGCTAAACATAATGGAGCAACTGTTGGATATGATGTCTGGTCTGATGTGTTGGGTACTGTTGGTACCTTTGTAAGTAATCCCTTACATGAATCTTGTGTCGACGAGAAGATATCCGGTTTAGAACATATAATGGCTGCTCTTCTCGGTGTATTGAAGAGAAATGTGTTAAAGAAGATCTTGAGAAGTATGATGGAGAGGGTCTCAATTATGACGAACTCTATGATGTAACACGCAAGGCTGGCGCTCATCCAATGGTAGAAGCTGTCTGTTGTGACAAAGAAGAGGTGCCTGAGCTTCATATCGACAAAGAGAAGCCGTGTCCCAAGTTCATACCGTTGCATTGTACTCATGATGGATATGGCAAGCCGAGATGTACTTGCTGTGGTGTAGAGAAGTCTCTCGGTATCCTTGAGTCGTTGACAAGTCCTGATTCAGAAGTAGCCGAAGAGATTGTAGAAGTGATGGTGTGGGAAGATGCAAGACGACAAGGTAAATCAAATGGAAAGGATAATACACAAAGGGAACTTACATCCAATCATATGACAGTCAAGGATCTTGTTGCCGAATTCAAGAAGCAGCTGAACACATGCATACCACATGTACAGGAGATCCAGAGGATACGCCACTTGATGGATACAGATTTCACTCGCCTAGCTAAGGGATGTCTACTCATTCTCACAGATTTTTCAGCCGTAATGTGTCTCCGTGCCTTCCAGGTTAAGAACTCATCTGTCGATGGTCATGCAAGTAATGCTAACTTTGTATGCATTTGGAACAGAAGGGAAGTGAGCTACACAGAATCAAAGAAGGATGGCGATGTCGTGATGGAAACTAACGAGACAACACAGATATTTACCGTTGATGTACACCATTTCTTTGCAGAGACATTCTCAAAGGGCAAGGGAGGAAATCATGCCATGCACAATGCCTGCATTGATAAACTCATCACACACTACAAGAAGCGCTTCATGGAAGAGCTTGGAATCCCACTAACGAGTGTCATCTACTGGACTGATAATGCACCTCATCAGTACCGCTGTCGACAGTGCTTTGTTTGGGATGCTATGTTGAAGGCACGTCATCCCGATTTGGAGAAGATCACTCATCGACTTGCTGTTGTTGATAACTTCAAAGGCAACCATGACGCCGTTGGGAAGGGCCCAGCTCATCTCGTTCGTACTCTTGAGTTGATGGGAATCCGATCCCCTAATGCCTTTATGGTATTTGTGAACTGTATGGAAAGACTTGAACAAACACCTGCGCAAACAATGTGGAAGGAGTATGAGAAGAATGGAGATGCACATATCAAGAACAAAGGAAGATATGGTATGGACTCACGCACTGTATGGTTTGTTGTTGAAACATTGGATGAGTTTAACACACTATCTGCTAAGTACCCCGGTCGAATTGTCTTTGTTAATCGGTCGTTTACTTTTGATACTCATAATGCCAAGTCATTCAATGGTACCACTGACTTTCATGAAGTTTGCTCGACTGCTGCTGCTGTTCAAACCGCACATCCTCGAAAATACTCTTTGGAACATGCCAATTGGCCTTGCAATTGTTCCAAGTGTCAGATAGATCCAAATAATACTGAGTGTGTCTTCACTCCTTGGCGTAAACGTTCGACTGCCTCATTCCAAATCAATTGTATTCTTCCCAAGGAAGCACAGACTTGGGTAGGGAGGAAGATCTCGTGGAAGTATAAGGAAGTGAGTGTAGATGGAGTTATAACTGCATTTGATATCGTTACAATGAAGTGGCGTGTTGATTTTGCCAATAAGAAGATGGCTGTGATGAAGTATTCAACGCCAACAAAGGGTGGAAAGAAGAAGTTTGTTGGGTGGACGGTTGTTGATGGAGATTGCAACACCTTTAACTACAGTGAGATGTGCACTTGTTCTTCTTCTACAGTCGATGGACTTAAAAGTACCAATATTTAAATAGTACTAATATACCATTGTCCATACCATTGTCTATACCATTGTCAAATACCATTGTCCAATACTACTCTATCTTCTTCTACTAACTACCCCAAATATCACATCACTCTAAGATATTGATGACTTTCTTCGGTATATAACGATACCATACCACCACCACCATTCGAAAGAGCGATTTAATGCGATCTTAATCATATCTCATCAATGTAGAAGCTTTAATATTGGCGCAATGCTTGATATCTAAGATATCCATACTACCACTAACCCCCACAACAATAGCCATTCTAATAAGTTTGATATCTTAGTCAATACTAATGTTGGTATCGTACCACCACTATCATTTGAAAGAGCGTTAAACCATCTATCTAAATCATATATCATCGGTATATGAAGTCTTATACAGAGATAGTGCTCAATACTCGAGATATCATAGCAAAATAAACTGCCTCATCATGTAGGTGGGTTAGTTGTGTGACCGTGCTGCAATCTCCACATCCGCCGAAAGTAATAAAGGTATAGGCACCATCGAATGTGCTGGAATTATTCTAGATGGCATGATAGGCGATGAATAGCGTCATCTAGTAGGAGGTTAATTTAGAGTCGAGAGAGCGACCGTTTAATATGAGCTATTCCCGAATCGAAAGAAATAGGCGGTATCCTTTCAGCTGATCGTGACTCAGACTCCAAGTGAAGGATACGGTATCCAAAATTTGGGAGCAAATACTTACCTAGACTGAAAAAATGACACTTACTTTTCTTTTGATAATACTACACTGACTCATTGCTTTGTTGACTTCATTGTTGATGGTGATAGGAGTCTCCCCCCGGTAGTACATATTTATGTTTTGGTCTCCGTAGTATATATTTCATTATAAAAACCATCAAAGCAATCTACATACAAAATGAAATCTCTTCTCCTCCGAACTGCCTTCATCGTTCCTACAATCCTCTTTGGTATTCAAATTCTAATGTCAGAGTTACTAACGGGTTGGACAAAGAAGTATACAAGTCCAATAGCATGGCAAATGTCTACTACTCTTCCCGATATGACAGGCAAGGTTGCTATTGTCACAGGATCGAATACCGGAATAGGTTTTGAAAGGTAAGAGTTATGATAGATTATGATATGAGGTACCTATTGTTGATATAACATCGATATGACGATATGGTATCTATACGTAAAATCACATTATGGTATACCTATGTATACCTATATGTAAAATCACATTACTAATCATCATTATTTGATCCTCTAACATTAGTGCATTAGAATTAGCTAAAGTTGGTGCTAATGTTATAGTAGCTGCTAGAAGTGAGAACAAGGGGAATGAAGCAGTGCAAAAAATTAAGCAAGAAGTAGAGGGAGCAAATGTTCAATACTTGCCATTAGATCTAGCATCGTTTGATTCTATTAAGCAGTTTGTTGATATGTATCATGAGCTTGATATAGATCTAAATTTGCTATTATTAAACGCCGGAGTAATGAAGTCCCCTGGCGCTCAATTTATCGGGCAAGAGTTACAAGCTGGTTTCGATATGACAAAAGAAGGTTTTGAATATCATATAGGTGTCAATCACATCGGTCATGCGTATCTTACAAAACTTCTCTTGAATGATCTTAAAAACACTGCAACTAAGAAGAAGACGAGTGATGCACGTATTGTATCTGTATCTAGCATGGCAGAAGGAGGAGCTCCTGATGTTGGATTTGTATTCAAAGATTGGAATCCTATTGACGGGATGCCTGAACAGTATGAAGATGGTATAGCTTATGGTCAGTCAAAACTTGCAAACTATATTTATGCCAAGGAACTATCTCTGCAATTGAATGAAACTGGTGTTTCTGTATACTCATGTCACCCAGGAATCATCAAATCAGACTTGTCTAGATACATGGAAAAGGAACTAAATAAACAAACAGAAGAGCAAGGAGAGGTTGTCAAGTTTCTTAACAATATACTTATGATGGCGTTTGAGTCTACTATCATGGATGTGCAAACAGGGGCTATGACGCAACTTCATTTGGCAACTGCAGAACAGGAGAGTCTAGTCAACGGCGGTTTTTATCATCCGATTGGCAGACTTGTGAAGCCTTCACATCCATTATCTGAGGATGATGCACTAAGAGAGAAGTTATGGATCGAAACTGAGAAGGCTATTGAAAGGGGTTCAAATTATTCTGCCTAGAGGAGTTGGCTTGTAGATAGTATGTACATATAAAGATGTGCTAGAATAAGCAATGATGTACGCAGCAAACTTGAAGCAGCTAACTCTGAAGATGATTAGAAAAGCTACTACATACTTTGTCTTTTGTAAGTAAATATATATTTTCTCAACTCTCTTCGCCATACTCCTGAAGCTCATATTCTTCATTCCTGAGAGAGGTTTAGAGTCATCATGCTCAAGGATTCAGAGATCTCACCGCGTGCAAGCTTTCCCTTTACTTCTCGAATACTTCCTCTTAATAAATCACCATTGCAGTCTTCCTTGACAATAACTGGTCCTGCCTTAGTGCCGTCAAGCTCAACTAACTTCTTTCCTTCCTTATCTAACACATATGCAATGAAATGATGCTTCACTTTGCTCTGGTCTCCATCAATAGCCCTCGATTGACCTTTTGAGGCATGGGTTTTGTGAATCTTCTGAAACTCTGTATTCTGTTCCAAGGCTTTACATTTATCAGTTGGTGACAATGCGTCTGTACTTTCTCGATACCTACCGAGTACTGATGTGGAATCAACACTAACCACAGGTGAGTTGAAGACTGCATGAAGACATGCAATAATACCTTTAATATAATATACATAAGATATGATATAGATATACGTTGTGATATGTTATACAATCTATACTGACAAATACATATAATATAACAACACTTACCACAGGCATTATCCAAAACTTTAGATTGGTGTGTGTAGAAAGTAACCTTATCATAATCATCGGGTGAACCTAAATCACATTCTCGGTATGCCGACTTGGCTACTAATCTTTCATAACAAACACTGTATTCAAGAAGAGGGCAAGAAATTTAATATGAAACATGCATACAATATCCACAGATTAATCAGCATAAATATGACTTACATAATTCCAAGCACAGGCTGAGGGATAAATGCCAATAGCTCTTCATCAAATCCAAATACTTCACCGATATTGAATGTTTGTGGAAGGCCAATTGATTGCAAATAATTGGTAAAGACCTCCGGATTACTTTCTAGTGGCGGCCATGAAAACTTTTTATCTTCATTACTGTCATCCTCGATAACAGCAGGCTGCGATGCTCCTTCCGCAGACATGATAGTATAATAATAGGTAATAATCGTATAATTGTTACTGCTTATTAATCTAACACCACTAGTTGACTTATAAGCATACTACCATATCAGTAATATGCACCGCCCGCTACTTATTTTCATTTGGCGATAAACGATCATGTTTTATTCCACATTCTACATAATCGTCTTGCTGCTTGCTTTAACACTCCGCTAAAAAATGCGATTCCCTTTTGGCGATCAAACGCCATTATTGTTCCGCCTCTACTTGCTCTCGAAGTACAAGTACATAGATACTTTACTAACATCAATAATTCATATAGCAGCTCGGCCGGCTTTAGTATTTAAATCATTTCTTAAGTAGTACCAAGGTGGTAGATAGGTTGAGCTCGTCCGTCGTGTGGTAGAGTGCCGGTGCAAATGATGCCTCTTATTATTGTACTACTTCTGGTGACTGCCAGCATATCAAAGGTGATGGCCTTTTCACCTACACATTTGCAACACCAAGCTCCCTTGATAACACATCGTCGAGACAATATTGTAATTAATAACAGAGGAAGATTATCATCACAACTCTATATGAATAAGAAGAAAAAGAAGAACCGATCAAATAAATCGTCGAGTAAATCTAAAGCTTTTGGTGGTGGAAGTACTGCATCATCATCATCTACAACAGCACTGATTAAACCCAAAACAACTTCCAACTTTCAATATGCTGGTACTATCAAGCCTGGATTACAAAGTCCTAAACGCATTGTACCTAGTGAGAAGATAAAGTTTCCAGACTATGCAGTGAGTAGTTTGCACATACAAACTGAATTTACTCACTGATATTGCAATATTATAATACACTCACACTGATTATGCTTCATACTCATAAAATGTATATATTTAAACACAGCTTGATGGTACTCCAAAGAATCGACCAGCATTATTTCCATGGGTAATTGAAACAAAGAAACCTGAAGAGATTGAAAAGATGAGAAAAAGTGGTAGATGTGCACGCGAGGTCTTAGATTTAGCAGGCAGAGCTGTGAAACCAGGTATAACAACGTGAGTTTGGTATATATTTTGATCTATGTTTCTTGATTTAGTGATGGGATTCTTATCATGTGCATATATCTTTCAGTGATGAGATTGATAAAATTGTGCATGAAGCAACAATTGAGCGTGGTGCATATCCATCTCCTCTCAATTACCACAAGTTTCCAAAGAGCTGCTGTACATCGGTAAACGAAGTTATATGTCATGAAAGTCCGCGTGTGTATTGTTTTATCATATGAATTCAAGTGTTCAATATGAAGACTCGGTCATTAGAATACTTCGTTTGAGCTTAGTTTGCCATTATTTGACTGCCTTCGCAAATCACATGTACTAACAGAAGTTACTATCATCTCTCTTCATCTTCGTAATCGTATGACTCGCATCTTCCAGGGCATACCTGATGACCGAGCTCTGGAGGAGGGAGATATTGTGAACATTGATATAACTTGCTACTTAGATGGTTATCACGGGGATTGCAGTGAAATGTTTGTAGTGGGAGGAAAAGAGGCATTAGACAATAAAGGACAGCGATTACTTCAGGCAACATATGATTGTTGGGTGAAAGCATTAAACTTTGTACAGCCAGGCAATGATTACAAGGATATCGGGGCAATAATTGAAGATCATGTGACAAAAGAAGGGTTTACAACCGTGAAAAGTTTCTGCGGTCATGGAATAGGTTGGTTTAGTTGTTTCGTGTGTGTGTGTATGTCGTTTGGTTTTATTCTCAACATCACTGTGCTCATTCCTTTTGTGAATTCTTGACATTGTTTCTCTATGTATGTTAGGATCGGTCTTTCATACAAATCCTGTGAGTCTTTATGTTGTATGTATTTAGTTGTGCATATGAAGCATATATTATTGTAATTTCAAATCTCATCATCTTCTTCTTTGGTAGAATATATTGCATTATAAGAACTCGGAGCCAGCTGGTCAAATGTCAGAAGGGCATACTTTTACAATTGAGCCAATGATATGCGAGGGAAACAATAGTTATCTTATGTGGCCAGATGATTGGACTGCCACTACTCGTGATGGTGGTAGGTCGGCTCAGTTTGAACACACACTTTTAATAACACCCGACGGTGTAGAAGCTTTAACAGGTAAGATAGAATCAAGTCCAGTCCAATTCTGGGAGGCCGAAAGCACTGTTCACAAAGGAGTGTGGCTTGGGACATCAAGTGCTGCAAAAGAAAGAGAGAGTGCTTTGAATACTATATTGTTGGAAGGCTAAGTTTTAGTCGGGCGGTTCAAATCTAATTAACATTTCTCTAACTTGTTATAGAACTACGAAAAGATGTCGTCTTCTTCATCTTCTTCTTGGTCGTTTCCCCAGATATCATCATCAATTGCATCTTGCTCTTCTTCTTCTTGTATATTAATCTTGACAGTTCCGTCCGGTAAAAGATTTCCCGATATGTTATTCTCTCCTTGAACACGAATGTCGTTTATAGTATCATTCAAGGCATTACTTGTTTTGTTTGATTTGTGCGGTTTATTCTTCTTCTTCTTTTCCACTCTGTTGATATCCTTTCTCAAATTGTCAATATATGTATTGTACCCCTTTCTTCGAAACTTTAATGCAGAAGGTTTCTCTCCTTCGTGGATGGAGGTTGTGCCCTCCTTGATACATGGACTAAGTCCTGTCGAACTTCCAAAGCTGTTACTGAACGCCTTGCTAGCAAATATATCATCCTCTTCAACCTCAGCTTGGCGATATGGACTAGAATTAAATAGATCATCCTCCTCGTCATCGTCGTCATTATCATCTTCTTCATCATATGAAACTGAGGTATTAAGCGTATGTGTGTCTTTCTTCTTTGTTGCTCGACGAACTATTTTGGGTGTAGCAACCATTGCTTGCCATTTACTCTGACATTCAGATGAAGATTTGGTTCCGACTTGTACGGCTACTTCTTGCCAGTATAAAGTTGAGGTAGGATTGACATTCTTCTGTGCATCACGAAGCATACTGATTTCATCATTAGTCCATTCACCATCTCCTGTTGTTGGATTCAGTGGAGCTTTTGCCTGTTTGGGAATTGAGTTCTCAGTCTTAAACCTGGTTGTTTTACCCTTCTGCTCCTTCACAACCTTGATAGTTTCAAAAGTGGGAGACTCAAATTGTTCTTCGTGATCATCATCATCATCATCATCGATAGGTTCATCGGCTCGTTCGACTGAATCGAAGGTAACTATTCGTTCCCCATTCTTCTTCTTCTTTTTGTTCTTCCATGAAGCAACTGTAAGACGATCTGTTGGCTTAGACTGCCTTGTCGATCTTCTTGTTGGTTCTGCTATTTCTTCTTCCTTGGTAGTAACAAGAGGCTGAATGACCAACTCTTTTGCCTTCCCACTTTCTGCAATTGGCTTATTCTCCTTCTTATTAACAACAGTCCTTAAATTAATCTTCTTTATATTCCTTGACCTAGACACTACCACTTTGTCCTCTTTTCTTGCCGTAGGCAATTCAACTTCCATTACACACGATCCTCGTACTGGACTTCTTGCTGTCTGCTCCGCTATCACGCCCGACTTCTTTGCAGTACCTTCAGCTTTAGAGACATTTGAAAAGAGATTTGACTTGGCATCACAAAGGACAATACTGCCATCACCTTCATTAGTTGGTGATGAAATGAAAGATGGCGTTGTAGTTAGAATACGAGGACTGGCAACTGTGCTTGTGAATGATGTATCTGCTGCTTGGATAGCAGTTTCTTCCTCATTTCCGCTACCAACCAAAATTGGGCTTATAACCATCTCTGTTGTTGTTGACAATGTGGGTGCTGGTGATGCCATAACCATGGGCTTAGCTGTACTCAAAGCAGCATCCTTAAAGTTGTCAGGAGTTGGCTTACTATCACATTTCTTTTTCATATTTGGATTAATCTCAGGCCTAGGTGTTCGATCAGGAAAGAGAGATGAGTTATTTGTAGTGATTGACGTATAGCGATGATTTATCGGAGGACTTGTAATACCTCCCGACATTGATCGATGACGGATTGTTAATGGTGTTGAGCACTCCATACTATTGTGCTGTTGTTGATTTGGCTGTTTCTCTTCCTCCTCAATCATTAATGACTCCACACAATTCGTTAGAGATGACACATCATTGAGTAGACTTGAAGTCGTTAACTTTTCCTTCTTCTTTTTCTTCTTTTGTGCAGCCTTCTTTGTCACTACTCTACTGCTCCTAGCATCAGACGTAGACTTTTGTGTCTTTTGAGTAGAAGCAGGTAATGCCATGAGAGACGAAAGTCCTCCTGTGCTCGTTGATTTTCCTTTACTACCTTTTGACATAGTCTCTTCCTTATCAACACCGCTACTTTCTTGGACCATTGATGATACAGGATGATTACATCTACTTCCTCCCTTTCGTCTGTTGTTATTCTTTCTTTTGTGAATGTCAATCATCCCCGTTGTGGATGCAGTAGTTGTGAATGAGTTGTCAATATCTGCCATGCTGTAGGTCGTTACATTCAGCTCATCCTTGTCACTACTTTCTAACTTCTCTGATCTCTGATTAGATTCCCTTTTAACTTTAGCTGATTGCCGTGGCTGTTTTTTCTTACTATTATTGGCAATCATACTACTATTTGCCGCCAGTGATCCACCGTTTGACGACTGTTCCCTACTATTTCTTCTGTGATTTACTGCTATTAATCCTTTATTCCCTATAGATAACGACATTGGCTGTTGATGATTATTTGGACCAGTAGCCGCTGTTGTTGATGATGCAAGTGAGTCCATTTTTAGATTAGTAGATCTCATACTGGTGAATGATTTTAAATTTTGTGATGACAGCATACTCTTATTATTATTATTTTCCTTGTCTATACGGGGCTTAACAACACCCTTTTCTTTAGTATTATTAATAGATTTACTTGATGTAATATTAACAAGTGATGAGTTTGATGAAGCCAATAACCGAGCTCTACTACGGGCACGTGATTTCTTTGGTTGCTGTTGTTGTTTGGTGTTATTTATTTCGCCTATATCATCGGCGAATAATACTTTCTTCGCCCGATTAAGCACTCCGCCCATGAAACCAATGGTATCATCATCATTATCTGCAGCCGGTTTCCAAGTAGGCATATTGATAATTAATACTAATGTAACAGTCAAAGAAAATAATATTATCGCAGTGTTGTTGACTTCAATTAAAAAGTGTGGAATAAAATCTTTTGGGCCCCCTCCGCGCCTGCTTAAATTTACAATAATTAACTTTACTATACTATACTATACTTTATTACTATCCTTATCTATCTATCGTACGATTGCCGCTGCTACTTAGCACTTATTTACTGTTTGTAAAGCCAACAACCAAAATCGTTACGGTATTTTCGAGCCGTATTTACTCATACGGGCCTACCTGATACAAAGAGTCAAAATTAAAAGCAAATCTCCTTTCTATTTACGCTTTGCTATTAGATACGGCATCTCTTCTCTCTATTACTCGAGGTTGATATGGTTTTTACATCTCAACAAAGTATCAAAAAGTCAAGTGGAAACAGTAGTAGTGGTGGTGACGAAAGTAAAAAACGAAAAAGTATGATGAATCGAGGTGCAGCATCAAACAAATTTGATAAGAAATCTGGAACTGGATATCGAGGACATGGTGGACGTGGTGGATCTCGTAAGATTGATGATTATTCTGGATTTGCTATGGATGAACGTCGTTCGGGCGGTGGTGGCCGTGGTGGAGGTGGTAAAGAGAATGTAGTCGATAAACGGTTCTTTGATGGTGAGAAAGATATTTTGTGTTTTTTTTATGTAGTTATATTATTAGATGGATATACCTCACCTGTTGTCATTCTTCCTCTCTTCTTTAATACTTATAGGTTTCAAGGATGATTTTGATATGTCTGATCTCAAATAAACGTCTCGGTTTTATGTTAGCGAGCGGGGTCTTCATAATAATGGGAAGAAAAAGTATTCATATCAAGTTGGGAATTGCTGTGGTAGATGGCAGTATGTGAAGTAGTTCCAATTTTTCAGTTTTCGATAGATCAACACTTTCCGATGTACATGGGATTATTTTGATTATTACATAGTTTAGATTTGAGAGTTTGTGATAGGTCTATGAGACATATGTAATACTAAAGATGATTTGATGAAAGAACTACAGGTTTTATGTATTAGTATGTTACTTTGCTCTTTTGGGAATCATTTGAATTGGATCAAATATGAATATGTTATACTATTTATTATTATAAACTATACAGTGTATTATGCTGGTAAGCATAAGCATAAGTGGCCGTCTTCGTGATGCATAGAATGTTCTGTGCATCAACCGAGAGCATCTGCATAGAATGTCTTACACTTTTCATAGCATGTCATTGTAATAGTAGTAGCTGGTGCAAAATGGATTACTCTTGCACCGGCTCCTCTGAATAGACCACGAATACCGCCTTTGTTGTATGCTGAATGTAAGCAATCTACCATCCCTTTATATTGCACCGTCTGGCCGTTATTGCTAGCAGCCGCCTGTCCTCTTTGAACTTGCAATCTAAGCTTTGCCATATCTAATGGTGATGTTAAGAATGAAGCAAATGCACCTGCAGCTGAACTGCATGCAACCAAATAAAGTAAAGGTAGATCTCCGTCTCCTTTGACTATCGGACTAATTTGATTGTCGCCGCCGTGTTTACCAATGTAGTGATCTCTTGCCCTCATCTTGCACTGCTCATAGAACATAAAGTATAAAGCAGAAAAGGGGCCAAAAGAGGCGAGTGTGGCACCATATCCTTTGTATATACCTCTCAGTCCTTCCGTCTTTAATATCTTTTGCAGTGCATCATAGGAACCTCGGTAATAAGAATCTGAAGTATCCTTCATCTGTTTACATTGCTGTACTTGCATTCTTTCTTTTACAACATCAACTGGAACGTATATTATACAGCATATTGTTTCAGCTAGCATACCAGACATGAAATGAACTATGAACTCTTCTCCTTGTGATAGAGATGATGGTTTATTGTCTTTTGCTGCTGATGTTGATATAGTATCGTCTCTTTCGTTCCAAGTAGACACAGCTGATGATATTGTATCTCTCCAATATGCATAACCCGTTAGATATAATATAGTGCCAGGTGTGCCACCAACAATTACTGCATTGAGACCACGATATAAAGCTCGAATGCCTTCATGTTTATATGTTCTTAGGAGAGCATCGATTGGTCCTCTATAATATGTATTGTTAGCTTGTAATCGAGCCTTGGCAGTATCAAGAGGGTGAGTTAATATTCTACTAATAATACCGGCAGTTGCTGAAGATAAGACATCGTATAACATAGGCGACGATGGTGAAGACTGTATATCATCTTCAGTGGTAGAACTCATTGTGTCTGATTGTTGTTTTTAGTCTGGGTTATCAGCAGGTGATAGAAGAGGACATTACTAGCAATAGTGACAGTTGTGTTGGCTCTATATATTAGTAGTATCAGCAAGGAGTTGTCCTTCAAATCATTAAGAGAAGGAGAGGTATTGTAGAGTATATAAAAAGTAAGACCGTTTTGAGATAGAACGAATAAACCTCACCATATAAAACACTCTTTATCATCTCTACTACTACGCCTCTTTTCACCTCTTACTCAGCCGCCGATATACCTACTACTATCACTAGTAGCACATACATTTCTCCAACAGATTGGACCATCAGTCATGTGCAGAAGAATACAACATGTGTTTAGAAAAATAACACAACATCATACTTATCTTTGCAATACCAAACCTGTATGCAGCAACAATACTAAGTTACCTACTAGTTGGCGACAATCAGGTAAATGATGTTCAACGCCTTCTTCTGTTTGCTTTTGGAGATTACTGTTATACTCATTGATTATACTCTTTCATCTCCGTCGCTGACATACTAACACAAAACATATGTTCTACAATAATATAGTGCGGTCATTTTCATCATCAAAAGATAATACTGTTACAATAACCTATGTAGATCCTGATGGAGAAGAGCATCCAGTGAAGGCAGAAATAGGGAAGCACTTACTAGATATAGCGCATGACAATAATATAGAGCTGGAAGGTATGTATGTCCTAGGTTACTCGCTTGAATTGTATACTCTTCTCAAAAGATTTGGTTTCTTCTTTGACTATGAAATTATGATCCGATAAAGGGGCGTGTGGAGGAGAGCTTGCATGTTCTACATGTCATCTTATTTTCGAGCAAGAAGTATACGATTCACTGCAACCGATGTCAGATGAAGAAGAAGATATGCTTGATCTCGCATTTGAGCTAACAGAAACGTGAGTACTTGTGTATTATCTTCACCATTTGATCTTTTATATGAGACAATCTTATCACTAATTTGTCTATGATGGGTTATAGTTCTCGTTTGGGATGCCAAATTAATGTCACTAAAGAGTTTGAGGGTATAAAAGTCAAGATACCAGATGATGGCTACTGATTAGAAGGGGAAACGAAGTCATGAGTACAATCGTCTTGAAAAGCGTAATACTTAAGTGGGTAGAATTTGAAGAAATATATCACAAACAACTGCTGAAGCATCTTGATTGTGTCATTTATCTATGCAAAATGCAAATCTTGGAGGAGCTTGAGAGTGGAAAGGCTAGCAAAAGGGAAGGTTAAGGATGTATTATCTTAAATTGTGTAAATAAAGATATCAGATTACGATGTATGTTGATTGAATTGTTCTCTTTGGTAAAAGACAACATAAATAACTTCCCCCAGGCCATTATGTAGTAGTGGTTGGTGTGGTTGGTGGCTGTCGATGGACGTCCTGTATGTCGCTGTCCTGGAGCTTACTCGATGGGAATAAAAGTGGTGATAAACGTATGTGTCCTCCGGGGACACTTGAGGACACCTGAAGTGTCCCCTGAGGACACTTCGGCAGCTAGAGGACACGTAGAGGACACTTGAGCTGTCCTCTATTGTCCTCTGCTGTCCTCTGGAGGACCGATACTATATAGGTAACTAAAGTAGATCAAATAGCATACTTATTATCGGCTTGCGTGCTCATCCAGCACTGATCACTTCTAATGATATAACTCCTTCTCAACGCATCAACGACGACTACACAACACAATAGTTTAAGATTATTATATGATGTGGTTTGTTTTTCTTGTAACTACGTATTTACTTTTACTTTTTATTGCAATTGCATTTATTCATTGGTTGATCCGAGAGTAGAGGAGAGCTTGTGTTCTGATAGTTGTAACGCCGATGATTGTTGATAATATTTTGTGCACATCTTATGTACATTATTTTGTAATTATCTTGTCGATCCTCTCCCTTCACGAATACACAATATCTACTCTGTTATCCCTCAATGAAGTGTTTTATAATGAGATGAAAAGGATACTACTTCTCCAGCGCCCCTACTACCCCTCCTATACTGATCCATTGGTTACTAGTTGCTAAAACAAATATTTTGCACTGGTGAATAAACATAGTCATCGGCGGTCGTCGGTCGTCGTCGTGTGCAATATCCCACCACCAATCTTATAAACTAAGTATGATTTGCAATAAAAACTAATATGAAGATTGTATCGTTCCCTCGGCCGATCAAACATTATATACCATAGTTGCAATTAGTTGATGTTCACCTGAAAACTCAACGCATCTAAATTAAGGACAGCTGAGGACATTTGGATGATATGCCTATATTCTTCGACTACGCCTCGATATCATACTACTACAACATGGTTATATGATGACATCATCGTATGTATGAGATGGAAATGGATGTGGCGTTGGTTCTCTAAATATTGCAATAGAAGTACTGAAGAATTTTGTCCTCTGAATTGTCCTCTCTAGAGGACACTTTCACTTGAAGACAGTAGATGCGCCGCCATCGGCCTATCCACAATGCCAAATCATAGGATCTAACCTTTAACATATGTACCCATCAATATTTATTCTTTGCAATAGTGGTAGTGGAGAGAAGATCGCCTTAAGTTCGTGATACTATCCATCATTATATTTTTTATTAAATTGTTGCTGGCAAAAGATTAATAGTTCTATTATTGCAATAATAAAGTAGTATTATATTGCAATAGTTAGCTGATAGGCTACTTCACGCATCATATCCTCTCGTGTAGACTTGCTTAGGTATAAACTTACTTCATTGTCCTCTGTTGGGGACACTTGTCCGTAGAGGACACTTGGGGGACACTTAGAGGGCACTTGAGGACAGATCAACTGTCCCCCGGGGACACTTTAGCGTTGCCATATACCGTTTATCGCTAAATTTATTCCCATCGAGTAAGCTCCTGTCGGCTGTCGGCCTCTAAGGATACCTTGTTTTGGTCTTGATCTTGACCGATTATCAAACTTGCCTCCACCAAACAACTTGATACCACTGTCTCTGCCTGCTGTTTTATTTCATACAAGGTGGTAGTACATCTGAAGTAATACAATATACCTATCGTACCTCACTCTCTCCAGATTAAATATTGTATCTCATATTCTTTTGATTGTACTCTATCGCATAGCAGCTAGAACATAAACCGTCTAATCTTAAAGTCAAAGTAAAAAAAACACAAGATGGCGTCAAATCCTATCTTCAGCATCCTATGGTTGATTCTATTATTCGTTTTGGCCTGGCCTGTAGCTGCTTTATGTGCAGGTATCTGGATTGTTTTGATGGTAAGTCCATATCATGGTGTTGTTATTGATGATCGGTGTGCTTGTTGGTGAAGGTCGTATCCTTTCTATTGCAATATTCGATCATGTGTTCATCATTCACTAATTGCTGTCATCCTATCTTCTATTGTCATAGCCCTTCGAGGCGTGCTTCGGTTGTACAAAGGATATCAACAAAACTTTAGAAGACTTTGCCAATTGGCCACGTGAGTGTGGTAGAGCAATCAAAGATTGTTCGTCATCTTGCCCAGCTCCAAACTAAGCTCGATAGTGTCGGCTACTAATGTGGAAGGGATAAAGGTGATGGATGGAATATCACAATGAAAAGAATATATGTACAATAAACCAAAGAAATGATTGCTTGTTACAGGTGAGATCAAGTGATATGATGACAGACGGATATGTGAGGTAGTTGATCTCTAAAAATAAGGTATAGAAACAAGCAACATATACATATGTATTATATCACGAGACATACGATATATACAATAAATCAATTATCACTTCTATACTAAGTCATGTGAATATGATAATTGCACATGACTTTAATAACAGAATGCTACAGTGTACTTCATAATACACATTTACTTTATGTTAATACCAATGCCCTCTTCAAGTACATTAGCAATTCCTAATAATAGCTCCTAAACCTGTTACCCTCTGAGATAAAGCACCTCATCCTGTGTGGGTTTGTCGGCGGTTGAGTCAATATCATGTGGCCACATGGAGTTCTTCTGTTTGCATGCACTGCTAGATTGATTCATTGAAGCAGGAGGTGCTTTCTTACTTGGCGTTGATACAAGAACGATGTTGTTCTCTTTGTTATTAGCCGAGTCGCTTTGAACATTGTTCTCTTTGCAATCAGTAATACTAGTCGGAGATACTTCTTCTTTTACTACTACTACATCATCGTCTTCATTATCTTCTACAGATGAATTATCCTCCTGCTCATTGAGGCGCTTGAGATCTACAAGAACCTTTTGAATATCTCTCACTTCCTTGTTGTATTGAATCTCTGTCATGCTAAAGAGACGTTGATGAAATATATGTTGTTGAGATAGTAGTTTCTTGTTATAAAAGACTCTATCGGCAGCTTCAACAATCGCTGCCAATGCAACTTGTGATGGTAATGAAGATACAAGGAGTGGATTGTCTGTTGCGTCACAAATTGATGCTAATGATGCAAAGTAGTTTGCTCCAAGGTAAATACTCTTCTCGATAACATCTTGCGGAAGCCATGGCATTGAGTCATAGGCAAACTTTTTATCACATGCACGAGTAATGAGCAATGGTAACAACTCTTGAATGAATCTCAGTGAGGTTGGTGTGTTTATCTGGACGCCAATAGTTGAGAGAATATCTAACTCCATTTCTTCAATCTCAGTTGCTGTATATTCTTTGCTTATCTTGCTAAAGCCTTTTGCACATATGATTAGATTTCCTGATTCGTAAACTTTTGTTGCGAGGTAAAGCGATGTTATTGCTGCCAGCTTATACTGACGACATCCAATAGCAGAGACTTCCTCTTGGGGTTTTTGTTTCTTTCGTGGTGGAACCTCTTCCCTTCCTCTACCTCTTACTATCTTTGCGTATTGTTCTGGAAAACAAACACTCATGCAGTATATATCGAGGTATGCTAATGCATTGATAATAGTATTCTGTTCCCATTTCTTTCTGTCAGCAAAGTCATAGAAGTATGATACAACCCGTTCTCTCCACTCCAGTAGTGTTGTAGGATTTTGATCTGGGCTGGCCTCTTCCTCTGACATGATTGAATTGTCATCTTCATTTTCTCCCTCACTAAATCGAGAGTGGCAGCTGGAATCATCGTCACCGTTGTTCTTACTATACTCTTTGATAACTACTTCCTTGCTTCTTTGTTGATTTGAAGGTTGTTCTGACAATGTAACAGTAGTCTTCTTCTCTCCTATAACTTCATTTGATACAACTTCTTTTGGCAAAGTTGGTTTTGTCAATTCTCCTTTGTTTGGTATAATACCATGTTCTTTATTATCTGCTGGTATCTGGTCTAAAACTGCATCCCCTTTATTGTCTGCTGAAGTATCATCCGCACTATCCACTACTTTTGATTGATTTGCATCTCTGTTGACAGCCGATGCACTAGGGAGTAATTTATTGCTATCAATCGTAGCACACCACTTTATCAAATTTTGTAAATACGCCCGTCCACAAGAGTATATTGGTGAAGCTTCATTCTGTAGCAATACACGGAGTGAAGCAAATGATTCGTCATCATACTTAATACTATTTTTGATAACATTATTGTTATCATAATTTGTGTTCTTCTGCTGAATAGATGTATCGTTATCCTGGGATATTGATGTATTGCTCTGATGGGATATATCTGCATCATCTCTATGAGATGTTGATATATTACTTTGGGAAATAGATGTATTAGATGTATTGGTTGACATGATGGTAGTGTTGTTGAGCGGTTGGTTTGTATGTTGTTTGGGGGTGTATGTACCAACTTTTTTATCAATAATTAATTATACGAAGAGCACAGCGAATAATATAATTATTAATGTAGAAGCACCAATATTGAATACACCAACCATTAGCGCATCCAAAGAAGAAGAGTAGTTGTGGCCAAGATGAAGATTGCACTCTAATAGTTTAACTACGCCGCATTAAAAATTATGGATATCATAATTTTAGTCCCGGCCTCTCGATAGTCATGCTTCTCTTGTAAAATGTTGTAGAGCGAGTGTCTACCGTGTGGTCGTGTGGCGAGAAAAGGATGATACAATATATACCTACATAATAGCATATCTATATTTGTGTTAGCGTTGTCTTCTTCTCTTGCTCTGTTCTACTCTACTAGCTGAAAGGGCAAGTATTCTTCACTCAATTTCAACCCCTGGTTCATCAATTATGTGCCCATGCTCTTCGTAGCCTATTCTACCATCACCTATCCCCGCTGGAAGATGCGTGTTTCACGGTTTATGAAGATGAAGAGTGATGATAACTTTATGTTAGTGTATGTGGTTTGTAAAGACAATCAAACAGAGGCAATTGAGGTTCAAATAAAGTAGCCGGACCGAGACCTCTTATTGAACACTTGAATTCATATGGTAAAACAATACTAACGCGGACTTTCCTGCTAGTGCCGCTTCCATTAATGCCTTTTCATTCTGGACAAGATTATTTATCCCGGTTTGTGTTGGCTTACTGCTCTTCCCTATAGTACCATCTTGTTCGGCACGGATAAGGTCGTCAATTGATGCTTTCTTATCTCCGCTACTCTCGGGAAGTTGACAATCTTCTTCTAGCTCATTCATGAACAAATCTTTCATCATACAGCTTTGTGCTTTGTACAGCTCATTTGCGACAACATCCAATGGATCGGGATCTACCCTTTGTTCAATCAAAGTCCAGCCACTATCTTTAGCAGATGTTATCATTGCATCTTGAATCAATCGTACTCGATCATAGCTCTTCATCTTCTTTTCTTCGGCTGCCTTGTTACCCGTGATGAATCCACGCTTTAGTAATAACTGTTTGTGTGTCTCTTCGTTTGATACTACTAGTAGTACTCCACACGCCGTGCCTAATATGAGATGCAGATATAAACATTGTGAGATGAGTTTGATTACATGACGTTTACATCATACACATGAATAAAGAAAGATATGGTACTTACCTCCTGCTTCAGTAAATCTATCAATCCACTTCCTTGACGGCTCGATCGACACTCCCTCGAGGACTAATGATACCCCTCGTTTAATAGCATCTTCGACAAGTCCGTCTAAAGATGATTCTAAAACTTTGCATGTCTCTTTCCAAGATTTGACTGCATCATCTGTGCCATCATCTACTGAAGAAGCATAAGATGAACGATGTAAAGGAGGAGAGATACTTTCTGGTACATATGATCGCATCACAGCTCTTACAGTATCTGTAGAAATACACTTCAGTATTCCTTGTTCTAATGCCAAAGACATACCAAATGTGGATTTGCCTGTCGATAGATATGCAAAAAAGGAAGATGGTAAGGGAATAGTTTTTGTAACATATCGATGACTACCAACACCAAGCAAATATGTACAAATGATAGTAAGCGCTTGGTCCTCGCTTCAATGTAACATAGTATGTGCAAAGTAATGAAGAAGCATGTTCCTCGCATATCTTATGTCAACTATATAATAAAACATATGTACTCACCTGTCCCAGGACAGCCAGAGATGAGTATCAGTTTCGGTGGATCTTTACCATTTTGTAAAGGAGGAGAGTTGAAAGTAAGGCGCTGCTTAATC
>Ga0214477_100766_pt1 | contig 20252 bp, 18 predicted proteins | sample M1_20Mar14CPVII9_FD_165058 | JGI IMG/M metagenome (GOLD analysis project Ga0214477, IMG submission 165058) | Marine eukaryotic communities from Monterey Bay, California, United States - M1_20Mar14CPVII9sort6BwellC16 | ecosystem: Environmental > Aquatic > Marine > Unclassified | place: USA...
ACTTGCAAGTTACTAAAGGGGAGAGGATACCAGTCAAGTGGTTCAGTGGTATCCTCCCAATATTATCACATTCAATGAGTTAGAAACGATTGCAACAACAGGCCCGCCCTTCTTTACATACAACACACTATACAATAAATACACCACATATATACTACTGCAATCATGAGTAAACCGTTCGACTATTCAAAATGGGATAATATTGAATTATCCGACGATGAAGATGATGTACATCCCAATATTGATAAAGATTCATGGTTTAGGCTAAAACACCGTAGTCGAGTAGAGAGGGAGGACAAAGAAGAGAAGGATAAGAAGAAGATTAATGAAGAGGTTAGTTTTATTGTGTTGTTTGGGTGTATGTGTTTGTTTATGTGTGTATCCTCGGGTAGTGTTGTTATGTTTATGTGTACTTTATATACGTACAAAGGTGCACCTTCTTACTTTCTAATTTTATTACGTTTACATTCTAATCATATTATACACCTACACCCTCTAAATATAAATATAAAGATGGCCAAAGCCAATTTACGTATTAAAGAAATAAACAAAATCCTATCCAAAGCAGCAGCTGCAGCAGCAACCGGAGATGATTTCGACTCTGATGATGATTTAGAAGATCTCGATGGACTCCGATCTGAATTAAAGTCATTACAAAATTCCAATACCGATAATCAAGCAAAGTTAGATCATTATGAGAAGAATAAGAAATGGAATGTTGATAATATGTGTCATGTTGTTGAGGAACGTACTATTGTGAATAATAATGTCGGCGGGACGGAATTTTCAGAGGGTACTGGATTTGCTTTACCGGAGGTTATGCCTGTTGAGACTGCTGTTGCTAAAGAGGAGGGTGAAAAGAAGAAGAAAGTTGAAGAGGATGTGAAAAAGTCTGCTGCAACTGACGATAAGGATAGTTCAGAAGTACCAACAGAGAAAATGTCGGGCGCAAAGATTAATGATGATGCTAAGACAACAGCCACTGATCAGGCAATAGCAGATGCTCTTACAACCAGCAAGCCAAAGACAAACAAAGCACCACAATTACAACCTCAACCAGATGATCCAGCCAACTCCGTTAGTGTATCAATGCTCTCATACCATGAATTTACACAAAGATATGCAGATACTGTTGAGAAATTCATGGCACTTGATAGTATGGATAAATCAAAAGATTTTTTACTTCAAAATGCACACATTCTATTACAAGAGAATGCATCAAATTATCTCTTACTTGCATGTCTTGAGGATGAAATGAATGGCTTTCATGATAAGATGAAATTAGTTGCCAGACAGAGTCAAATTATTAGTAGTATTGCCGATTTGGCCAAGAGTTTAAAGTTACATCCCGGTAATGTTATCCATCCATTCTTCCAACGTATGCAGAATAAGGAATTGTATGCTGGCTTTATGGTGGCTGTCGAGGAGTTTATCCAACGTGTTAAGGCACGAGCCATTACAAAGCGAAAGGAGATGGATGAGGAAAGAGCCCGTGAGATTAAGGAACAGGGAGCGAATGCCGAGGGTGCTGTAGATGTGGCTGATATGCCATTGGAAGAGCGATTGGGACCTGGAGGACTTGATCCATTGGAGGTATTTGAATCATTACCAGAATCAATGCAAATTGCATTCGAGTCAAGAGAGAAGGAACAGTTGGAGGCAGCTCTTCGCGCCATGACCCCCGAAGAGGCGTCACATCATATGAAGAGATGTATTGATAGTGGTCTTTGGAATGCATAGGTAGAGGATAAACTGAGTATAGGAGATGTTAATTGTATATCTTGTGATTCTTTTATTCGGCGTCATGGAGGGGTTGCTTATTAACGATGATCTCCACACACCGCCCGCGTTAGCGAGTGATCCATAATGTATTTATAATCTTCTCTTGCTGCAGCAGCTTCATCCCTCTGAGGACTCCTAATTTCACCCAAATACGTTTGATAAGCTTGTAATGCTTTTGTATAGTCATCTTTTGTTGCATCCCCATCCAAGTAAAGACGCTTTATCTGATCCAAAGAGAAATTTTGACCACCCTCAGCGGCTATCATTAAGTGTTTCAGGGCTCTATCCATATTGCCTACAATCATTTCCTCAATACCAAGACAGAGCCTAGGCTCTACATATCCCCTCATAGCTCCTAGTTCATAGTAATAATTAGCTTTCTCTTTATCCCTTTCCACTCCCAAACCACTATCATAAGCACTACCAATGTTACAACAAGCTTCAAAACAGCCAAGATCTAGTGCCTTATGCCGAAGTTCCAATGCCTTTGCGCGATCTTGTGGTAATCCAAAATACCCATTAGTGTAAAAAAACGCAAGAGTATTGATAGCTTCCGCATCAGCAGCATCAATACGTTTCTGCAATCGTTTGATAATAAGTTCGTCTGATTCAGGATCGGGAATTCTACAGAAAGGACAAAGTTTACTGGCACTTGTCATTCTACCTGCATAAATGCATCCACAGCATATATTTTTCCCACAGCATGATTGATATCTACCCCCCGTTTTTAAGTATGGCAGACGTAAAAAGCATATCGGACATTCGTCTTCAATCGTAGGAGGTTGTTTGAATAATTCCTTGTCGTGCAATTCAGCAGCACGCTTGATATCTTCTTCACGCAACTTGGCAATATGACTAAGATATTCCTCACAATCTTTTTTATGCTTGTGCCGATGTCTCTTTTTACATGCCGCATTGCAATATTTCACTTGCTTGCACTTGTTGCACGTATTATTTGCACCCTCCTTACTACAATTGGCACATATAGACAAGCTAATATCACTAATACCAATACCCCCCTCATCTATATTATTAGTTGAGGCAACATTGTCAGTGTTCTCCAATTTTTGCTCACATGATGTGCACTCTTTCTTGCTAGTCATTTCCCCCAGACCACTGCTACTCATATCGGACGCTAATCCATTACTTTCTTTAGCCTTACTACCTTTTGATTTATCCGGCCGGGATGGCTTTGCTTTGCTCTTATTCCTTGCCATAACAACCAATAAAGTTTACTAGGTATGGATGATAATCTTTTTTTTGGTATCCTTTATTCTTTTTTTCTAGCAAACTCCAAAGCCAAAGGACATCTAGTCAGTATTGAATCTACTTAGCCTGATAACCATTATATAAATATTATTAATTGAGTATGCCAACTTCAAAGAAGAAAGGAAAGGGTAAGGGGGGAAGGGCAAAGAGTGGTGGCAAAGGAGTTGTAACAGGAGGTACCAATACAACATCAGCAAAACCACCTCGAACAAATGATGAGATTATGGCTGGAAAGGTATTTGATGATAATCGGCCACCCAAAAAAGCTCTTGTGCGTGAACTACAAGAGGCACTATTAAATGAGGTAAACTCTGACTCTCGTGCTCAAATTATTGCAAAAGTTGCAGATCTTGAAGATCCAGACGGTATCTATGATGGATCTGAGGACGCTGAGCACACAATCTTGGAACAAGTAAAAGTCAGCATGCCGATCACATATGAAACTAAGGGAATGATTGACTTCCCTGGTAATTGCTTGTTAACAGTTGGAAGGACGGCACCGTTTCATGTCGAGAAGGTATATCATGGCAAACCACATAAGTTAATACAACTCTTCCAAAACGACAAAGAACAATTAGAAGAAGCACTTAAATGGACGGGAGAACAACCAGTTATTAATGTTCTTTTCCCACAATGGCAATTGTGTGGCAAGGACTCAAATGTATTCCTAGGGGAGTGTTATTTGGACAAGGAAGATATTGCATATTTCTCTGCAAGGTTTAAACACCCAGGCACATCTCCTTTTAAATGGCCTAACACATGGGGAGTACTTCAATGTCCTTTTACTTGTACTATGGCGGTGCCGGATACTGATAAAAAGGCTAACCCAAAGAGATATATTATGATACTGCAGAATCTGCGTCAAATATCCACAACTGGTAATAAGATTGCCTTCCCCTACAGAGCATTCCCAAGATTATGTGATAAAGAATACTTTGAGAAGAATTTCCGTGGAGGGCTTGAGAATGTGGAGACTGAGTTTTGTCGTAAGCTGCCCCCTTCAACTGAATGGTGTAAGTATCCACAATTGTTGAAGGAAGGTCTTTTTCACAGGGCCGGGAAGAAGATGATACCTTCTAGGTTTATCGGAGAGGATGATACAGTTAGCGTGGAATATTTACCTTCGGCCCATACGCTTTTTGCTATGTATCATCAGTCAGGTATGTGTGCTGCCGTATCACAAGTTATTGATGACAAACAAGGAGCTATGGTGAAGAAATTATACCCCAACGCTACACAGACGAGAGAAACTTTTTCTTGAGAGGGGGAGCAGCATAATAATACGATACTGGCAAGTAATGTCGGACTGAGGAGTTGTAGTGGAGATATAGAGATATAGATACACTCAAGCATTAGGTTGGTTGTGATTGTGCTACTAGTAGTACTAGGATATGAGGCGGTGCCCCCTCAATGTATAACACTTTTCTTGATGATCAGACCACTCAGCTGCTTGGCATTCTTCAGAACAGTAATAAAAGTATAAACACCCCGCACAAAGATAAAGCTGACTCCGTTCTTTCCTAACCTTACAGTACTTGCATACAGCTCGTCTAGACTTTGCTTTTTCTTGCAAGTATATCTTCTTCAAACATTGACATGTGCTTCGCTTATGAAAGAACTTGATTATATCATAATGTAACCCATCATTCAAGTCACGTAAAGCTATCCTACTTTTGAGATCAGTCAAAGCTTCTTTTACATCATAGACATGACGACAAGAAACATAGACCTTGCTATTATACTAGCCATACCAAGTCGAACTTCGCGATTACCGGCAACAACTAGTGCTGTCGGTAAGTTATGGCCAAAGCGTTGTCTATGATTATCATCTCGGAGCAAAATGTTTGTACCGAGATTGATTAAGAGAGACCGAAGCTTTTGTTGAGTTGCTTCGTCACCATCCCAAATCATATTGTACTTCTTTAATCGCTTTCAAGCGTTTGATTGTTTGATTAGAAAAGGAAAGCGAATTCGAACCCTCTGTGTCTATTGATAGTTCAATGACTGCATTCATTTCAACCTCAAATTGCTCCACGAATTTGTAACATATATCAACTTTACTAATTATACCACACCCGTGTCGACAAACGTCTTTGTGTAGGACGAGATTGCAATTACTTTCTCTAGATTTGGCTTTCCTCGCCTTGCCCTTGGCTCTCTTCCTCGATGGCATTTTTTGTCTATGTCTATATTAGTAATGAGCTACCAAGTCGGCTGTTGTTAAAAATTCGACTCGATATGATCTATTGTGATGATGGTTTATTCATCTAATGGATGGTGTTTATCTCTCCTTACGACTCTCTCCGATCTCTTTTTTTACCTAGATACGGCTACAGTACGTTTGAGTCGAATTGGTAACTTGTATTTTGGGGAGCTTATTTCTCGGCCGTTATTGGAGTTACGAATACGAAACTTGCTAGGTAACACAGGTCAGGATCTCTAGAATGTTACCTATATTCGAAATATGGTGATTGGTAGGGTAGAAGCCGAGATATAAGCTCCCCAATTAAGGGGTATCGATTTTTCTTGGACTCAAAAATTCATTTTTACGTACAAACACTAAGGTAAGCAGTGATCTTCTAACGTCCATAACTTCACCAATATCCAATATTTTCTAACCCTTCAACTTACACAATGCATCTATACATCACATACAACAATGTTTGGGCACTATTTTCATCGAAAATAGTATTTTTCTAGATTAGGTTACCAGTTCAAGTCAAACGTACTGTATTCAGGGGAGAATGACAGGACGGAGTGTTTCTAGTTTGAGGAGTGAATAGATTCATCATGGTTGATACGGGTATATGGAGGGGGTATAGTATGGCGGCGGTGTATAGGTATATGGAGGTTGTCTAGATAAAAGAGGGATGGTGCATGTGAAGTGCTTTGCAAATTTACGAGCTGAATGCCACACTTGAAAGCTAGGTAGCTACTCCGATGAAAATGAAACACGACTATCCTCCGTCTTATTTCTTATTACGGGGCTTCTTCTTTGCTCCATGAGCAATACATCTTCCACCTTGCACGGCTACCTTGACACATCCTTCAAATTCGCACTTCTTACGAGCAGGTCCGTGAGCACTGCATAAGCCAAGCTTTTTAACATTCTTTGTGCATCCTGGATGAGAACAGATCTTTCGCTTCGCTCCATGTGATATGCATAGACCACCTTGAACTACTTTATTGGTACAGTTGGGGACTGTACACTTGCGGCGAGATCGTTTCCGCTGAACTGCTTGTTCCCCCTCCGGAGCAGGTTGACATATCATTGGCTGTTGTAGTAGAGGAGGACAATTCTGCTGTGGCGGCGGCTGCTGCATCTGTATACTGGCTTGATAAGAAGCTTGTTGATCCTCTACAATGAATACACGATCACTTGATGTATAGACAACTGCACTTTCATCAACAATCCCACTACCTTTCTGTTCGCCATCGTCATCCCACTTGAAGTCTTTTAAAAGAATAGCAGTGTGATGTGAAGGATCGATGTTTTCATCCTGAAGAGTGATTGGCTCAACCTCCACAGCCTTCCGCTTCTTACTCTCCCGAACTGTATCCTTTACTTCAATCTCATTTACACGTTGTAAGACTCCCTCCCTCAATGCCTGAGATGTCTTCTTGTGGGCCTCTTTATCACCAGTATCATCCCATAATCCAGTCTTTTCGTTCTTCTTGAGAAATCGACCGGGTGGATCTAATGCACGCCATTTAGTGACAATATTGATGGCAATTGTCGTCTTCTCTGCCTTGCTGGTGGTAGCTTTGTAAGTTGGCTTTGAATCTTCAACGATTCGGCGGAACTTGATATTACCAGGATGATCATTTATTCCTCTACCGCGACCTGTCATGACATCATTTGGACCAGGCGATTCGATATTTGACAAGGCATTGGGATCCGAGTTGATGAGATCTCTATCGACCTGCACTACCTTCTTCTTCTTACTGACTCCTTCTTCCTTCTTCAAAATGCCCTTCTTGTCGAGGGCCTTGGAGAGAAGAGACTTGATTCCTTCAGTCTCATTATCAGAGGTCTTATATCTTGTATTAACCTCTGGATCTTCCCAACGATTGGTATCCCATGCAATGTTCTTGAGAGTTTCATCTTTGTTCATGATATCATTTCGAAGGCTATATGCTGAATTGCAGTCCCTCAACTTCTCCAAATCTGCATGTTGCATTAGAAGGTTGACGATTTCAGCATTATTCATACGTGTCTTACCAGTTGAACGGCTCGATACTGTTACCAACATGAAGTCAGTTGTAAAGCTTTGTTGAAAATGGTGCATGACATCTGATGACTGGGCTGTACATATCCCCATTGCATTCTTATCTAGCAACTCGCTAAAGTTAATAATGAATGACAACCCAAAGCAGTGATCCTTTAGACCAAAAGGATCAATAGCTGTGCTGTGACTAGTTTATGAAAGTATCGTATGTAGCCACAAAATGAAAAATGACACAGAAGAGCAAACTCACTCGACTTCCAAAACGATAAGAGAAGGAGAGCACTCAAGTTGCGAGTATTGGACTCGCGCAGTCTAGCCAATAATGTCAGACATCTCTCAACTGAATGGAGACGGGCTGAATTTACCATTCTTTTCCTTACTCTGGAACAAAAGCTCAAATGATACCGAGCAAACAAACAATAAGAAGCAACAATGCATATTAAGAATACCAGACACTGTAATCTTCTTGTTCGGTCAACCCCAAAGTTGGTTCTTCACAAGCAAGAATGGTGGCGAAACCAAAGACAAGATTATGATCCTAAGCAAACGAAAGGCAAACATTACCCTGGCAAATATCGAGGAAGCATTTCTTCACAAGGCCAACACTGGAACTCGTAGAGGAGCTGTCGGCGAGGAGGACGTTGTTGCCTACTTCATTAGTTCAAACAGTGACGAAGACGACTCTTCTGCTGATCAGCATGAATCTGTAGATGGCAGTGAGGAGGTATCACCGAATAGCATTGAATACTTCAACAAGAAGACACTCCACGACTTCTTACAGCACGGGAGATATAACAAGAGTGGTATTCTTCAACGATTCATTGCACCACACGGCGGAGGCAATCACAATTCACAAATACGTGCTATTTGGACACCCAAGCTTTGTGTACTTGAACGTAGACGAACAAAGCAAGACTTACATGATACCCGCTTTGCTCTGTACGAACGATGTATTACATTTGACGGCCCAGATGTTCATAGTGTATCGGTACCTCTTCGTGGAAGTGTCTTGTCAGGTCGAGTCGAAACTATATGTAATGAAATTGTTCGACATATTGCAGAAGTCTCTGCCGAGAATACTCATGGAAGATCCGACGACTCATTTCTTGGCGTTGCTAGGATGGTTGTCAACTTCAAGGTTGATGGTAATGGAAGTAAGTATGCTGCTTTCCCACACGTATACTAACATGACATTGACTCTCATATCCATTCACACACACTCTCTTATAGAAATCTGGATATTGTGGAGTAATTCAATTCGACTTCAAAATGTAGCAATGGATAGTGAAACAAAGTTGACTGCCGAGCCAGACAAAAACTCTTCAATATTGCAAGCTGCTGCACCGTTGAGTATGGAAACTGTAGTACGGCTTCCACCAACAGTCAAGCTTACACAAGCTCCAAATCATAATGCAAACGTAAAGCCCGAGAATCAGTTGTTGTCTGAGACTTGTCCATCGTGTAATAAGCAGGATGACAATCCACACTTTCAACCAGTGCCATACAAAACAGTGATTACACACTTTGAAAAAACTTTGGAAATGCTCGAGGAAGAAGTCGAGTCTCATCCTTCAAAGGTTTGGCCACCCGAAGATCGATTCATCAAAGCTGCAGGCAATGTTGGTTTCGGTTCTCTCTCGTTACAATTGGCTCGTGATAGACAAGGCAACAACCGTAGTACGCGAAAGTATACAGAAGAGACTCATACCATACCTCCAGTCATTCGTCAAATCCATCCAAAACTACGAGCCAAAGGATTTGAAATGTATCGTAATGATCCTCTCTTCCTACTCAAGAATTGTAATGTATGTGAAGATTGCTTCCTGGCATATAGCTCACTGGCAACCAATAACTTTACTCATATTACAAGACCTGTTGAGCCATTTGCAAGTGAGCAGCAAGATATTCGCTATGAGTTCCCAATCGATGATAAGAAGAAGAAAGAGAAACACCACGACGAAGATAGTGGAAAGGAGAACAAAGACTCTTCTGGTACCACCACGGGCATCTTTGCAAATATCGGCGACGTTCCAGAGCTTCCACCAGCAATATCTTCCCCACCTAAGGTACGACTTGCAGTTGTCTTGTGCTCAACATTATTCATATGTATAAATACTCAAACTTACTGAACTTCTCAAAACCAACAGACTGCAAACTCGGAGGCAAGCAAGACAACTACTACTCCACTTCAGCCCAAAGATACGCTCTTCAACACCATGAACACTTACTTCCCAGACACAAACACCAAGACAGCCAAGACCAACCTTGAGTTTCTGGTAGACTCACACAAGAAGATGACAAAGAAAGATGTAAAGCAACCTGCCACTAAATCATCAAATCCCTATTCTGAAAAGTTGGAACGAATGATTACCTAAAGACTCGACTACTACTGATAACTTCTACTACTACATTTCTCCATTCTTCCAACTGAGTTGTATGATAATTCTAATAGATTAGAAGATTTGATCCAATTATACTTTCATCTTGACTCTAGGGAATTCATTAATATCTATTGATAAGTTATTTAACTCGTAGGCAAGTTTTCAGTTGTCTAATTAATTTGTTTCCTTGTAGGTGTACAACTCAGTAGTTACCGCTTACCACACTAATAGTAACGACAATTCTCATCGTCAGCAGCTGCTTTATCCCTTTGAGCACTCTTAATCTCTCCCAAGTATGTTTGATATAATTGTAATGCTTTTGTGTAGTCTTCTTTTGTTTGCATAGCCGTCTGAGTATAACTTTTTGATCATTTTCAAAGGATCAGCACACCCACTCCTCACTGAAATCATGTAATGTTTTAGTGCTCTATTCATGTTGCCTTTACTCTCCTCTACACGGCCTAAATTGAGCCTTGAATTAACATTTCCCATCATAGCCGCCAGCTCATAATATTGTATTGCCTTCTCCTCATTAACTTCCACTCCTTCACCATACATATAACTATAACCAATATTGTTATAAGCTCCAGCGTAACCGATCTCTCCTGCACGATGCCATAATTCTAATGCCTTCGTATAATCTTGTGGAAATCCGGTCATCGCATGTCGATGGTACACTCCTATATTGTAGATTGCAATAGGATCATCTTTCTCCATTCTTTTTTTGTCTCTTTCTGCTGCTTCCTCAGCCGTGTTAGGTTTTGGAATTCTGCAGAAGGCACACTTTTGATTATCAATAAGTGTATTGCCATGGTGATCATAGACAGGAGCACGGATACATCCACTGCATATAACTTTCCCACAACATGCCTGATATCTCCAACCCGTCTGTATCGACGGTAACTGTAAAAAACAAATAGGGCAATCATCCTTTGACGGCGGCTGTTTAAACAGCTTTCCATCGTGTAACTTAGCGGCATGATTGGCAGCTACTTTGAGATGTTCCTCGCAATCTTTTTTATGTTTGTGTCTATGCTTTTTTTTGCATGCGGCATTACAATATTTTACCTTCTTACATTTGTTGCATGTATTGTTGACATCACTGCCTTCCTTGCCACAATTTGCACACACTGATACTCTATCAACCGTGTTCATATTCTGCAACATATCATTCATCTCACATACACCATCATAATTTGTTTTTGATGCACTATCTTTGCAATCCGATCTCATTTGTATATAAGGTGCACCTCTTGTAACAGATACAACTTGCACAAGCAAATAATTATAATGACGATCTTAGCAACCGCCGATCAATTGTATTTAGTATAATATTCTGTCAACCTACAATCCAATTGATAACAACTACTTGCAGTCCCAAAGCAAAATATTATAATGTCATGATCTTAGCAAAAAGGATACCAAAGGTTTCTTCTTTTATCATATAAATCAACCTATATTAGACTATAACACCAAGCAGCTTCAATTGCGTACTAATATACTCGTATATCTTCATTAGTGGTCAGTGGCCAGACTCTTTTATTTAGGTAGTACATATTTATTTTGAGGAGGGTTCTGCTGTTTACATGACTCTGCTATGTATCGACCTAGATTGGTGGCATATTGCAATAGGTATAAGTATATCCCACTCCTACAAGGCGTTTATTGTTTGATATTGGTCAGGTTATAATAGTATTGGTAGCATCATATCAAGTCTCCCACCATTAATAAAGACTTTTACACAGTTGGTAGCAAATTTATTGCAATAGTCCACGTCTCCCCAATAAAGGCGCTTACTGTACATAATAATAAACAATGGCATCTGTTTGGGATAGTGTAACAGCCGCAGCCTCAAAGGCAGCAACACAAGCAGGTGAAGCCACACAAACAGCCGCCAACAAGGCAAAAATTCATGCCGATCTATTAGTTATTGATAGAGATATACATTCAAGAAAAGAAAAGTTTGGTGTAGATATGTATGCACATTTAGAAAAGATAACAACAACACAAGAGTTCTATGTAGCAGATGATAGATTAATTAATGTTATAAGACCAACATTAATAAAAGCACAACGGGAGGTGGCTGCATATGAACGTAAGCGTGATGCCATGAAGGGGAAAGTTAACATGGCTGAATCTAATAGGACTGGTAGTGCATCTATATTTACTGCACAAACTATTGGCGAAAAGTTAATGAATGCTGCCAAGTATGCAGCAGCAGGTGCCAAAGAGGCAGCCTCTAAAACAGAATTGGCAATGTTGGAACGACAGATATTAGGTTTTAAAGAAGCATTTGGGGTTGAATTATATCCAATATTTGAAAGTATGGAAGACAATGAAGGGTGGTTACCAACCGATCGTAAGGTCCGATCATTATATGATGCTGCACGTGAGGATATTGCAGCAATGAATAAATTGAAGGATGATAAACGAGAACAGATTAAACAATTAGATGGAGTGGAAGGGAGTGGCTTAACTCCACCGACTGTGGCTAGTACGCCTACAGTTATTGCAACTCCTGTAACACAACAAACGAATCCAACGGCAAACAATCCTTTACCTTGGGCATCTACTGCGCATCAACCAGCAGCTGGTGCTCCTGTTGAATCTGTGATAAATAAAGGATATGGTTCAAGTGCGACACCATCATATGGTAGTGCCATGGATCAAAATAAACAACTAAGTAGTAGTGATAGTGGATTTGGTTTTATGCAACAACAGCAGACACAACCGTCAACAACATCTATGCCTCAATATAATCAACAACAGCAACCAGTAGCAGCAACACAACAACCTCAGCAACAAAGTCTTGGTGCAGTTTTTGATCCATTCGATGCCATATCAGGTTCTTCAAATGCAGCTATGGCGAACCCTGCTTTTGGTACTGCTGCGCCACCACCGGCTTCATCCAACAGTACTTCTCAGTTTGATCAGTTCTCACTTGGGAAAAATACGACGAATCAAAGCGGCACGAACCTGTCTGATGCAGATATGAACTTGTTCAAATATTAGATAGGAGAGAGGTTTGATAGAGCCAGAGGATATATATTTCATGTAAAGTCGATATTAGATAGATTGAGCAGTGCTAAACACGAGTAGGCTTATGTATCGTTGTCTGTAGAATCTCTATAGAACCTGGCTATGTTTAATCGTCTTGCTATCTAGTTTGTCATCTTCTGGCACCAATAAGTCAGCCACAGCTTTCTTAACATATTCATTCGCTTCCGGTCCAAGTTGACTGAATGTAAACCAACTCGAGTCTTCATTCACACCGAACAAGCGCTCTGGATCAGCAGCATTGAAGATCCACAAACCTCTTTTCTCTAAATTTTCAAGAGTGTGCATAATGCCAAAACAGTGGTCCTTTATAGACTTGGTTTGTTTCATAAATTCTGTTGTAATTGCAACTGTTTGTTCCAAATCTTCATTACTGTCAGCTTCATCATATGAACATGTCCATATTGATGTTTGGGTAGGATTGTACAACTCGTTCCAAAACCTGTTCATCAATTGTGATTTATTGTCAGTATATAAAGTTCTCAATGCATCCATATCAATACCCTTTCCGCCTTGAAACTCATATGAAGATTCTGGTGCCGATCCTACTAATCCTTTCATGAAGGCACGAGCCTCATCCTTTGTTTCTTCTGATTGTTCTTCAGCCATATTTTAGAGTTGAGCAATGTAGAGTAATGTAATTGATTATGAAGTGTGGTATGAATGAACACTTGTTACCTTGGTACTAGTCGATCGTCCGCCACACCCAAGTTTCCTCGAAGACTACTGCAATCAAGAGAGCTGTTAAAAGCAGATTCTATGTATTATCGACAGTGTATCTGATACCAATCAATATGATTGAGCAATCAAAAGTTAATAATTTTATGAGAGTGTAGATTAAGAAGAGTGAGCATACATATGATGTGTGTGCATCTATTATGTGCAAATTGAATATAGGAATGATACTGCTCATATAATATTGTCTACAATACAACACGGCATATTAACAATACAGTTTATCAGTTCTTAGTGATCTTTTAACTGGTGGTGGTCTCTGGTACACTTTGTAGAAAAAAGTTCCACATCTCACATCACAACGCGAGAAGGTGAACTTGTTATTGCAAGTCTCGACGGCAAATCTACTCTTAGATTCAGATTTTGTATACAGCAGTAGTATAGAAATAGTATTGTTATAGTTTATCTTCATATCGGTATCGGGTGTGTGGAGTGGATTGGATTGTTTCAATATCTAACTGCCGAGATATCTTAGAGGCAGTTATCACCTCACATAATTATTGTTCAACCATTATGACAGTATATAGAAGGTTCATTACACTTCTACTTATTGCAATTGGTAGTAGTAGCTGCTCGGGGCGACGTGGATTTAATAGTATTGCAATTATAAACAGGAAGAATGAAAAGACAAAGATCGGATACCCTGATTATACTACCACATCACTACCACTCAAAGCAAAACAAACATATAAGTACAAGTCTAATTTGTTATCAACACAATCTATTATTAATTGTAATGTTCAAACAAAAGATGATAGACAATGTTCAACAGAAGACGACACATTATTCGGAAACACCAATAAAGAGCAATCAAAACATCTTATCGAAAGAAGTAGCAGAAGACAGCAACAAGATAGAAGTGACATATTATATACTATTCGTGGAGGATCATCGTACAATGGAGATGATGATTATAATGATTGTAAGTTAATTGTTGTATATACCTTTATTGCTTTGTTGTACTGTTCTTCTTATCCATACACATAAAACTAACTTAACTTCATATCATTAAATGATAATATAGATGGCTATAATGGTGGTTACAGAGATGATGATGTAAATAATGGCAATTATAATAATGATGGGTACTACAATGATAGACCAGATTCTTCTCAAAGTTATTCTAGAGATGGATATTATGAAGATGATTCTTACGGTAGAGGGAATGAAGGAGGAGGCGGTTACTATGATGATGAGGGGAGATATCATGAAGTTGATTATGATGATCGTGGCAGAGGCTCTTCTTCGGTAAGTATCGCTTGATCATGTGTTATCATCTCTTTATGCTACACTATACTGAACACTTACATCATTTGGATACACAGCGTCGAAGATCTAAAACCAAACTACCAACAGCATTAAATCAATCGAATAAGAAGTTGGGTACAATGCTCTTAGCTTCCGGAGGGATCATATCAGCTCTTGGTATAACACTCTTCTTCAACAAAATGTTAATGCGATTAGGAAATATACTATTTGTTATTGGTGTACCGATAACCATTGGCCCTGGTCGAACGATTGGATACTTTTTACAACCGAAGAAGGCACGAGCTACTGGCTGTTTGGCTTTTGGTATATTCTTAGTACTAGTTGGTCATCCAATTATTGGTATTGCAATGGAAATATTTGGTCTGTTCAATCTATTTGGTAATATGTTCCCATTTGCAATGATGATGCTTAAGAACTTGCCAGTTGTTGGCAATCTTTTCAAAGGCGGTAGTGGTAGCAAGGGTAGCGGAAAGAGAAAATCTAGATATGAAGATGATCGTTACTACGAAGAAGAACGATATGGAGGACGAGATGAATATAGACGTGACGAACGAGAAGATGACTACCGATATTAAGAGGTAGTGATCAGTAAGGGATATGTGTAAGATGTGATACTTGTTATATGTTTTAAAGAATGATCATTTCTATCGTCTAAGAATCTTACTCATTCAAAGTATGAATGTATTTGTGTAGAGAGACACCATAAGGTATTGATCTGTATCTGTAACCTTGCATCTCTTACTCTCACCTTTCTCATTATAAGTTTTCATGTCCAAAACTCTTTATTGGAAGAGACTGACGTCATCACATCGCATGGGTATTGGGCTCGGCTCTTTTCTCACCACACAGCCACTCATTGCCGATCAACAAACCACAAAACGGCTCATTATTGCAACATTGCAACAATCGTACTAGGTATATAACCTTCTCCTCAATAAACGAATGTACATAATGCTTTCCAACACCGCTTCTAAGATCGCCACCAAGGCCGCCACAAATGCCAAGCGTGCCTTCACCTCAACCTCATCACTCGAGGCACGAAAGTTTTTCGTCGGTGGTAATTGGAAATGTAACGGTTCAGTCCAACAAGTGAATGACTTGGTATCAATGTTAAATCAATCTACATTATCAACTGATACTGAGGTTGTAGTATGTCCCTCTCAGGTATATGTACAGGGAGTTAATGACAAACTTCGTTCGGATGTTGCTGTTGGTGCACAAGATGTATGGACTGGAGGTAATGGTGCTTACACTGGAGAGACTTCTGCTGATATGTTATCTGATATGGGCGTTTCATGGACTTTAGTTGGTCATTCTGAACGTCGTGGTAAGGGAGAAGCTGATGCTGAAGTTGCTGCAAAGGCCAAATATGCATTGGAGAAGGGATTGAAGGTCATTGCCTGTTGTGGTGAGCCATTAGAGGCACGTGAGGGTGGTACTACAAATGACTTTGTCTTCCCTCAGATTAAGGCATATGCTGATGTTTTCTCAAAAGAGGACTGGGCCAATGTTGTTATTGCATATGGTGAGTGTTAGAGTTGATAGTGTATCTTTACTTTTTTGTGCATATGATATGAATTTCTCATTTTTTCACACCAATCATATCAGAACCCATCTGGGCTATCGGAACTGGTTTAACTGCCACACCCGAACAGGCACAGGAAACACATGCTGATATTAGAAAGTACCTAGGAGAAATTGCCGGTGCCGAAGTTGCCGAGAATACACGTATCTTATACGGAGGATCTGCCAGTGGTAAGACTGCTCCCGGATTATCAAGTAAGCCAGATATTGATGGTTTCTTGGTAGGTGGTGCATCATTAAAGCCTGAATTTGCTGATATTGTCAACTGCAATGGAAGTGAGAAGTCATTAAAGCCTGTTAACATTGGTATTAATGGATTCGGCCGTATTGGTCGATTGGTCATGCGTGCTGCACAGAACGACCCAATGGTCAACATTGTTGGTAAGTGAATTCTGTCATTGATTTCAATTTACTCATAAATACACACTTGAACTTACAGTTATACTTCCTTCTTCTTACAGCCGTCAACGATCCATTCATCCCTGTTAACTACATGGAATACATGCTTCAGTATGATACCGTTCACGGTCAGTTCCCAGGCGAGGTTGCCGTATCAGGTGATAACGAAATCTCTGTCAGTGGAAAGCCAGTGACAGTATTTGGAGAGATGGACCCATCAAAAATTGCTTGGGGTTCCGCCGGAGCTGATTATGTAATTGAAAGTACTGGAGTCTTCACTAGTGTTGAGAAGGCTTCCATGCACAAGACTGGAGGTGCCAAGAAGGTTGTTATCTCTGCTCCATCCGGCGATGCTCCAATGTTTGTCATGGGAGTGAACCAAGAGAAGTACGAATCATCCATGGATGTTGTATCCAATGCTTCCTGTACTACCAACTGTTTGGCACCACTTGCCAAGGTCATCAATGATGAGTTTGGTATCAAGGAGGGTCTTATGACCACTGTTCATGCTGTCACTGCTACCCAACAGACTGTTGACGGACCTAGTCAGAAGGACTGGCGAGGAGGAAGAGCCGCCTGCTACAACATCATCCCCAGTGGTACTGGAGCCGCCAAGGCTGTCGGTAAGGTCATCCCCGACTTGAATGGCAAGCTTACTGGTATGTCTTTCCGTGTACCAACCGCCAACGTCTCCGTTGTCGATCTGACTGCTCGTCTTGAGAATGGTGCTTCATATGAAGCCATTTGCGCAAAGATCAAGGAAGCATCCGAGGGAAGTATGGCCGGCATCTTGGGATACCAAAACAAGGATGTTGTATCATCTGACTTTGTTAGTGACAACCGCTCATCCATCTTTGATGAGAAGGCAGGTATTGCCTTGACTGATGACTTTGTCAAGCTTGTTTCATGGTATGATAACGAGGCTGGATACTCTCAACGTGTGGTTGATCTTATCAAGCACATGGAAAAGAGCAGTTAAATAGATAGATTTGGATATAAGTAAATATAGACAATTTTGATATGTAAAGACATATATTAGTAGTTGGAGTTCCTTCCATATTCCCTTTTTGATCCACAAACAGCTCTCCACCCATGTCTACAATGTAGAAGATTTAGGAGCGTCAGTTCTCTGCTTACTTTTCATCTCATCATGTGTAACTTTATGCGCACGTAAAGTACTTGCATACTCGTCTTTTGTAACATGTCCAGCCTTGTATCCCTCTCCAACCTTCTTCAACGAATCATCATCTCCACTTTTTGCAGCAATCATGTAGTGTTTCATTGCTAGATCTATCTTACCATCAAGTTCATCATACACCCCAAGACAGTACCTTGCCGTTTCGCACCCTCCCATTGCAGACATACGCAAATGATACTTAGCTTTGCCGATGTCCTGCTCTACTCCAACACCACCCAAGTAACTTTTAGCTACAGAATCATGTGCCCTAGTTGACCCCAGCTCAGCTGCCTTTAGATTCATGTCAAATATCTCTTTGCTATCCTGTGATAAGCCCAAAGTACGCCTCAAATTAACATTACTAAATGTATGAATAGCCGCAGCATCATTCATCTTCAACCTCCTCTTAAATCTATTCAACAGCTCCTTTTTCGAACTGGGTATTGGGACTCTACACATTGAACACGAGCGTTTGATACTACCCTTCTTTATTTCTCCATCTACTGCATGCATGCATCCAGTGCAGATAATCTTCCCACAACATGGTTGGTATGCAGTTCTTACTCCGCATATTCCTCCTGCATACGGCATCGGAAGCATGCAAATTGGACAGTCTTCTTTTGGCGGAGGGTCTGCAAACAACTTATCATCAGATATAACCATTTTGTCTATACTTTCGGTAATACCATCGATATCACTCTTCTTCTTATCACTATCACATGCACTGTCTTTCCTTTTTTCAATGACCATATTTTGATAAAAGCGTTTGGTATACGAACGGCGCACCGACAAATAATAATGTACTTTTTACAGCAAAAGCGTCAATTTAGAACGTTATTCTACTAGCCTAGCTATATGGTAGGTGCCATCCAATATCCTAAACATACAATACAGCTACGCCTACCTATCCATGAGACCGTGGCGTGAAATAAAGGATACCGTTCTGAGTTTTTGATTCACATGCTACGTTTTTCATCCTAGTATGAACTATGAACTATCCCATGGTGGTTGTTCATTACTCGCATTGACTCGAATATATACTACATAAATGCGGTAAAATTGGCAGAAATATTATCAATAACCCCCACTTATTTCACATTAAGAATCTAAAGTATACCCTTTATATGTTTTTTCATTTATTTACTCAATAACAATCTCCTTGGTTGATGATGCTGATCCAACACTAATATCAACGGTAGGTCTAAGTTTGCAACATTCCTCAACGGCTTCATGAACCTTATGACTCTCAAATGCAGATATCAAATCCATATCAACGGGCTTGCCATTATCTACGGCTGTGTATGCCAACTGATCCAAGATGTAGTCAAATCGTGGTGCCCACTTCCTTGATCCAGTCTTGGCGGTGAAAGAGCAGTTATCAACCATAAAGGCAACGCCACGGTAGTGCATGTATGGACATAACGAGTCAACGGCCTCAATAACAGATTCGTTAACAACCTCCGAGTATGGATGTCCAGCCTCCAAGAGAACATCAATCTGTGCCATCATGGTAGCAACGTATACACCTGCTGTGAAGGGGTTAAGAGGAATGTCATCCTCATCACGAGCCTCACGGACTTTCTCGCCAACCTGCCATGTATCAGTACCATCAATCTTACCAACGGGGAATTTGTTAATTCGCTTACCGTGCATGATGACAGTTCGGATTTCATTTCCTGATGATACCTCATCATAAATTTCTTGTAAGATTTCCTTGGAAGGCTTGTACGAGGCGGAGTATGCCTGCTTGAAGACTTCCTTATCATCTCCCTCAAGTCCGTCATATACGGCCTTAATACCCTGGGTGGAAATAATCTTGACAATGTTACCTGTGATGGACTCACATGATTGGTTGAAGGCTTCCTCGGGGGACATACCCTGTCGTTGATAACGACGGTAAAGTGACTCGACAATACCATGAACGGCACCAAGGAGGATACCACGCTCACCGTAGATATCTGAACAATATTCTGACTCCAATGTAGTTTCGAACATGAAGGGTGAACCCAAGGCAACACCCCAACCAAGGGCAAGATCAGTAGCCTTACCAGACTTATCCTGATGGACAGCAAATGAGGCATTAATACCAGCACCATTCACCTCCTTACCCTGTTCATACAAACGACGGACACTTGGTCCCATACCCTTGGGACATACGGCAATAACATCCATATCCTCGGGAAACTTCTCACCAATAGAGTCGAGGTAACCCAATAAAAATCCATGTGACAAACCAAGAGTAGCACCGGGTTTCATTGCCGCGAAGATATCCTTATATAAAGCAGCCTGTGCAGCATCACTAATAAGTAACATAACCAAATCACTCTTCTTAATGACATCATACATTTCTCCTAAAGTGTCAGCATCTTC
>Ga0214477_100767_pt1 | contig 20238 bp, 12 predicted proteins | sample M1_20Mar14CPVII9_FD_165058 | JGI IMG/M metagenome (GOLD analysis project Ga0214477, IMG submission 165058) | Marine eukaryotic communities from Monterey Bay, California, United States - M1_20Mar14CPVII9sort6BwellC16 | ecosystem: Environmental > Aquatic > Marine > Unclassified | place: USA...
AATCATATCACCAATACCAACAAACAACACAGTATCATTATTCTCTCGAGCTGGACTAGTTGCTTCTCCTCCTTCATTATCATCCGCATCCATTCCGTGTTGATGATGCCTGTACAAATCCCATACGCATAAAGTAAACACCCAGCTTATCATTACTCTCTGTAGTATCTTCCTCGCTGCATGATCTACCGCCCTTCCATTTTGGATAATTACTACTTGCTGGCATCATGACAGCCAATGTCCATCTATTCTCTAAGAAAAATAATGCCTCGTGTATCATTATTAATCCATAATCATGCCCCTGATGTTCTGGTTTAACTTCTACCATTTCAATATTAAAGAATCCACCCCGTGATACGGCCATGGAACTATCTTCTTGTAACTTTGGATTATTACAGCGTGTTGCCCGACCGTCTGATTGACAAAAGTATACACTTAGTCTTTGCAATTCAGATGTGATGCCATCACATACATCGAAGAAATTACTAGACGGTCGGTCAATAAGATAGCCTTTGAGGTATCCAATCTCTTTAGTCTGTTTCGTCTTTTTGTTATTATTATTGTTCTGCTGCTGCTGTTCCTGCAGTAGCTTAAGATGCACACTTTGGGCAGAATCACCATAATTTTGTGATTCATCCTTGAGGGTGGCTGAGAAGAGATATGATTCGCCATCATTATTCGTCCACCTACCAAATTCCATAGATTTGATATCCGTACGACTACTTTCACCCCATATACTCATAGTATTCAGTTGAGGGTGATGATATTGATGGTTGTGGTGTATCAAATCTTTATATATACCACACGCTTCAAGTGTATATCATGTACTTTCATAGACACAAGATGTGTACTGTTTTGCAATGCCTATTCTTTGAGCAAATTATCAATACTGCGGCAACCGACATACACCAAAATCACTGCAAATCGAAAGGGTGTTAATAATGATGAATTGACTGTATTATCGGCAGTGTGCGATCCCTAATTGCATACCAATTGATGATTAACTGCCGCCCTGCTAGAGAGAAGAGCAAAAAGAGGAGATAATAAAAGATACCGCTATGATATCGGACCACTACCAATTGAAAGAGAGTCGATGATATATTCTTATTACCCATAACGTCAGATTCTTGAGAGGGTGGTCCGCATAAGTATATTTTACTGCCGCCGAATAAAATATGAGGAGTTATGATTGTAGGCTGTTGCATGGCGGTGAGCGCCGGTGATCCGGTGTCCTCTCAATTTTTGGGGTTGAGTTTGAATGAGAACAATTTCGAATTTTTGATGCCTCCTCTTCTTCTTCCTATTATTATTGGCCGTAAAGCCTTGTGATTACTATAATATACTGATACTATATACTGCTTAGGTAAGCTTAAAAGTATAGCTGGTTTTGTTGGCAGTGATCATTATGTTTCTAGTATTAGGCGAGTGAGATAAAGTAGGCATATTTATGATTTATGATATCGAATGGTTTTTGCAATTGTATCAATATAAGTGTTGTTAATACCACTCGTCGACGGCGGGTATAGAGACTATGTTTGGAGATATAGATATACTGCCGCCAATACTTATGAGATTCTTTTTCCGATAGCAATCAATAAACCGTCACTTTCTTATCCCCCCACTCCTATACCGTCGTATACGCTAGATTACACAATAATCAGATTACTATATATATATATATACATACACAACACAAAATATTACAGCAATTATGTCTGAATCATCAAATAATAAAGTGAGCTTCAATGCTGACACATTGTTTAATCAAAAGTCACAGCGGAGACCAGATGTTAGGAGAATACGACGTCGTGGTCGTAATAATAATACCCAGCCGCCCATATCACAACAACACACTCTAACAACAACAACGAATACTAAAAAGGCTGTTGATATTGATATCCCAAATAGCCTAGAGTTTCTGCGGATGAATAATAACAACAATAATGCAGCAATGTCAAGAAAACGTTCACATTCAACGATGATTAATAATGATATTTGTAGAATGAAAAACGCTCGAGGCATGAACCTTGGGCTTAAAATGCTGCCCGGCAGTATTACTGGTACTACGAATGTTAGTGGTAGAGGAGGAGAGGAACAACAAAGTAATATTAGTAATTATCAGCAACAGGAGGAGAAAGAGCAGCAGGTGGATGGTGAATTGGGAGATGTATTATTAAAGAGTATACCTGTAGAAGAGAAAGAAAAAGGAATTGAGGAGGGCAATGATAATACGATAGAAATAGATGCCACGGCGGTACAGAAGGAAGATCAAGAAAGTAGTAGTAAACCCGCAGCAGCAACAACAAAACGAACAGCAGCTAGAAGTATAGGCAACGTTATGGAATTATTTGATAACTTTAATGATATTGAAGAAGTTCTTGACTTAACTGGGCTGGATGATGATGATGATACTGCTGCTGCCACTGCAGTTGGTAATAAAAGTATGGAATCAAAGACAGCGGAGAAGAAGGATACTGCCGGAATGCCCAAGGATGATAATGAAGGAGGAGAAGCAACTAGTCCAGCTCGAGAGAATAATGATACTGTGTTGTTTGTTGGTATTGGTGATATGATTGTTGATGATGATGATGATTCAGAGGATGGTGATAATGATAATCAGTTGTTCACTCAGCCGCCCGAGTATGGAGAAGCAGGAAGTCCCAAGGCACTGAAACGCGGTCGGAAGGGTCGGAAGGCACGTCCAAAGAAGAACCAGATCGATGAGCAGCAGGTTGTCGAGTCTCAAGTTTCTCTCCCTCTAACTAGGACAGCTGCATCCGAGAAGTCACCAAGACGTAAACATAGTCTTGACAACGATCATGAAGTGGAGGAAGATGTTGATTTTGATCCACAATCTCAGATACCTCTCCCAATCAGAAGAGTATCAAAGAAGTCTATGTTATATCAGGAGTCACAAATACCACTCCCCGCGAAGAAGAAGAAGTCACCTCTACCAACGAAGAAATCAAAGCGATGGCGTAAGAATATGCAAGAAGAAGAGACTGTCCCTCGTTCTCTTCGAAAACAACCACCTGAAATTTTGGGACAGATGGATGTTTCTGATGATGATACTGACGTAATCCTAGTGCTAACAAGGGAGAACATTGCTAGAAGGCCAAAAAGGAAGAGGGTATCTAATGAGAGACAGGTCGCTGCCGGAGAGGAGGAGGAAATTGAAATGAGTCAAGTGCCAATCAATATCAAGAAGCAATCGACAAGACGTAAATCTCACTTGAAGTCCAAGCCAAAGGTTGTTTGCATTAGTGACGCCTCCTCGGATGAATGGATGCGAATTAAGCCAAAGGATACCGTCGTCAAATCTAAAAAGTCAAGGTCTTCATTACTTGGTGATTCATTGGAAAGACCACCGGCCAGGGATACAAAGTATATGGATTCAGACGATGACTCGGACGATGACCAATCACAATCTCCTGGAGAAGGGAGTCAAGAGATACCACGAAACGCAATTTCGAGTAGTGGTAGTAATAAACAGCCGTCCACGTCACAACAACAAACTACAACAACAACAAATACTAAAAAGGCTGTTGATATCACGTCAAAGTACTATTTTCCGCCGTGGATGATGCCAGTAAGAAAACAGAGTAGTAGTAATATGTCGGCACCGGTAGTAGTAGCAGAAGAAGGTATTAGCTTTGAATCAAGTCATGATATGGACAGTCCACTACAACAATCTTCCGACGACGATACACAACAGTCTGAGAAGTCTATGAGTACTAGTGATGAGGAAGAGGAACAGTTGTTACAGGAACAGGAGGAGGAGGAGAAGGAGAAAGAAGAGCGAGAAGAGAAACAACGAGAAAGTAAACAACGAGCAGCTGCCGAGAAGAAGAAGCCTACCCTGGTAAAGAAAAAGCACAAGTACAAGTTTACGACGTGGACTGCCAAGGATAAGAAGGAGATAACTCGTCACCAAAATAGTCTTGCCGCGGGTAGGAAAGTATGTGAAGTAAAGTGCGTAAAAAAGTTCAAAGAGAAAAAGAGAATATGTGAATGTGGAGCAATTACTGTTGCAGTGAGAAATTATAGAGATAAGTTTAGAGCCACTTGTCCGTGCTGCGAAAAGAGCCATTGGGATTGGGAGGAGGTAGATCAGCTTGATACTGAAAGTGATATTGAGCAAGCATGGAAAAAGAGGACGAGGTAAATACCTATAACTTAGGGAGGAAGGCCTTACTTTGCCTCTGGTATTAAAGAGTCTGTGAGTTATATAATGCGTGCATATCTTGTGCATCTTTTGTCGTTTATAAAACACAAATGATGCATTATTTGTTGTTTATAAAACACATCATATGTCTAACCTCTTCTCTTCTTTTCTATCCATTGAACAGGCATCCCACATTGTCTCCACCAAGCTGCTTCAATTCCTTACCGTCCCTCGTCTCGTCCAAGGCATCCCCCCCTCGCCTTACTTCCAGGTCTGGTTAGAAGAAGTACAATGTGTCAAGTTATTGGATCAGGCTTTGTTAACACAACCTTTGTGGGGAGGAGAGAGCTCTATCAGATGTGGCGGCCTCCATAATAAGGACTACAATGTGCCGAATGTAGATGCTTTAGAGGTATCAAACAAGTCATTAGTTACATATGTGAGTCATCTACGAGCGTAGTTACATTGATTCAATTGTAACTCGAGGTAGCTAATGTAACGAGTTCAGATCCATTTCACACAACACCGGCAGGATATGGACTGAATCTACAGTATAGAACGGCTCTGAAGTCGAGTGAGTTAGTCTGTTCAATATGTATTCACTTGCAAATTGCCACTATGGTCCAAGGGCTGATGGGATATGATGTAAAGATACGGTCTGCCAGAGATGGTGCTGCACTTGTCGTATATGATATGGTTGGTTGTGTATTCGGGATTTGGTGATTACGTGTTTGATTGTTTTTTGTGACACATGATATAAGTGTGTATATGAAATGAGTTTGTGCATATGATATGAGCACTTTACAGTGTACTAACAATCTTTCTCCTTTCCCACCCATACTCCGTTCCTTTAGTATGATGAAAGAGTTCTATGGGTGGATAGAAGACTCAAAAGTATCTCAATTAGATGCAAGTACCGAGGAAGTTGTCAACAATCTTAAACGTCGAGCGGCTAGAAGAAGATAGAAACGTGCCAAGTCTATCATTAGTATTGGACTGATGTTGAACCGTCGCCTAAGTGATGAAAAGTTATGACAACGAGGTAGTACAAGTGACGAGAGTAGGGGATCTCTTCCTGATATGGATACACTAGACCCGAACAAATATCAATCTTAAATAGTAGCTCGATGTAGATGGCGGAGGGCCATTACAAGGATAATCATCCAAGTCAAGTTAGGTAAATCATTTAGAAAAACGAAGGGTCTACGGATGAGTCAGATTATCATACCAAAATGGAGTAGTGATTCAAGCTTAGACAAGAGGGCTAAAGATAAGCAAGGGAAGAATGTATTCGTTGATATGAAGAGGTTAGTAGGACAAAAGTTCTTCAATGATGATTCGGTTATGAATGACCCTAGTAGTTTGGTTTAGTGACATGACATAGTCCGATGTGGTATATGGTATACGTGTCCAGAGAGAAGAGAAAGGGATGTCTGTATGGTACAAGTCGGTTAGTAATCCAGTTATAAATGAATACCCCGGACGAAAAGAGTTGCTTGATATACATACTGGCTTCTCGTTGTACATGTTACGCCAGAAAAAAAGATATAGATTGAGGAGATTAAGGAAAAGATTGATATTATTGTCGGAAGGGAGACTCGGTAAGTCTCTTGTCTACTTTCCTATGTGTTGAACTGATAATATGTGCTGCTTCACTTCTGCCTCACATCTAATGCACATGTTCATCTCAATCTAATACAGTAAGTTATAACTTAATGTATCCACACAGGCTTTTGTGTGGCAGCCTCTGACAAGTTTGTTAATGTAGATCAAGTCCGAGTAGTAACGTGAGTATATGGTTTAGTTCCAATGTACATGTACGTCTCTAGTCTTACATTTATCCATTCTACTCCGCGTCACATACACAGATTCGCCTCGCTGAGGGTTGGAGCCTCCTCTTTTCTTCATGTCTATCAACATATGGAGAGACTTGGTAGGATACGACATGCTCGATTCTCTAACAACAAGGATCTTGTATCGATGGTACAGTTAACCAACTTCCAAGGTGCTAATTCATTTATGTGGCAGTTCTACAAGCATGTCGGCATGAGGATACAACTCCATGGAACCAGTCGGTCTGGCAAAGTGGATTCTACGCCACGCCTTGGATGTGACTTACCCACTTCATCATAATTGGTCATTCGACGGATGGTTGTAACAAACAACATCATTCCCAATTTAGCAACGCCGGCTGGCTATAGAAAGATTCATACAACAAAGGATACACTTCAGTCAGTATAGGATGGCTCTGGCAAAGTCGATGTATGTATTATATGCTATATTCTTATATCGTGTGCACATCTATCTCACATCGTATCATCCTCTTCTCTAGTCTATTATCATGATCATAAGCGAAACCGAATAACGAGTTTGGACGAGTACTACATTATTCGAGCTAAAGTCTCATCATCAACGGATAGCGGATCTAAATTTGAATAGCCTCTCATACAACCAAGGAAAGAAGAAAGTCGTAGTGTTGATCATCGTGGCGGCTCTAGTCATGTGTTACGGCCATCCTTGAGTCCTTATCAGCCAAGTCATCTCAAAGTATGGCTTGTCTCGATGTAAGAATGAAGTGCCAGTAAGTGATGTTGGTACTGATCATCTACTCAAGCCAATGCAAGAGAAGAGGTTGTCTCGTCTCAACTGGACATCGAGTCGCAACCCCAAGCTGTAGAAGCGCAATTGAATTCTGTCACCGAGTATGCAACTAGCATATCATTCGACCCCAAGCTCGAGGATGGTCTATACCTTGTTGGTGCTGGAGTCAGAAAGAAGTCGATCATCAAAGACTATGCCGTGGCTATGTACTCTTCTCCCAAGGTCCTTGTCGCTGCTTCTTCGTCATCACTTGGCAAGGCCGCTCGATCGTTCACTCCCTCATCTCCCACCATGACAACATTCATATTAGAAATGGTATACAGTGTCGGTGCTGAGAAGATTGCCAGTGCTATTGGAGAGAGTGAGGCCAAGATACGACGGTGATGACTTTAATCATCGAGGTAGTCAACAAGGTAGGCGGCTATGCAGTGAAGGGTACAACTTTCCGCTTCAATTGTACATTGGAAGGTGTGAAAGTTAGTGTAGATGGGGCTCATCAAGGTAGTTTCAATGGATTAGGCAGTTTGTTGGTAGATGTGTTCATGGATGATAATGCCATTAGCCCCACGCTCGTTGACAATCCAAGATACTTGCCGCATCTCTATTGGACGTATCCCAAGTGACAGACACTCTTGATAACGAAGAGAGTGATATAGAAGAGCAAGAGCCAGACGAAGAGGCGATACTCAAGCGTCAAGAAATCGAGTCTAAGCTCAGCCCTATCCAAGAATATGCTACAAGTATAACATTCAACCCCAAGCTCGACGAAGGATTGTATCTTGTTGGTGCCGGGGTCAGAAAGAAGTCAATCATCAAGGTATATGCCGTGGCAATGTACTCTTCTCCCAAGGTCCTTGTCTCTGCAACTTCTTCATCGTCACTTGGATCGGCAGCTCGAACGTTCACTCCATTGTCTCCCATGACAACATTCATATTAGAAATAGTGTATAGTGTGACTGCTGAGAAGATTGCTAGTGCCATTGGTGAGAGTGTACAGCCAAGATATAGCGGCTCACCTAATGATATAGATGAGTTGGAGTCTTTAATCATCAACGGGGTTAACAAAGTCGGCGGCCAAGCATCAAAGGGGACAATATTTCGCTTCGATTGTTCATCAGACAATGTAAGTGTTAGTGTTAATGATTATTCATAACAAGGTACCGTCTAATTTGATGGATTGGGTGGTTCGTTTGTCGATGTATTCATGGATGATAGTGCTGTTAGTCCATCTTTTGTTGATAGCTGTCTTGCTACATGGTCTAGTGACGAGGCCAGGTCACTTGCTATCTCACTTCGAGAAGTATCTGAGATGAACAACGATAGGTTGGAGGGTACAGAGCCGCCAATTCCCAATCACTTGCCCGAGTCTCCTACTATGGACAGTCCTACTGCACTACCAACTGAGTCAACTAACGTATTAAATGGGTTTCCCGTCGGCAAGGTTAAGATTCGATCAAGGTACTCATACAACAAAAGCCAAGAGCCGGCAGCATTGGATACGGTCGAATCTATTTCAATGGATGATATTCGAATAATGGCCTCTGATCTAGCTGCCCAACGACTTCATGTTCTTGCTTCACAAATTGACGATCATGATAATGCATACAAGAACTCGGAGCATGTCATATGAGGAGAGTGTTGAAGAAACTCTTCCCTGTATTTTAATCGGTTATAGATATGTTCACATACTGGAAACAAAGTTTTCCATGCTACTGTACTTTTATTGTCATCTAATAACTTCCAAGCCTCGTTATGTGTGTAATCATTGTGTATAGAAGAGAGCTTAACTGGTATCAGAAAGATACAGAAGAATATAATCACTCAGTCTTGAGATGCCTGTTTCCAATAGTCTGAACGAACGTAATCTCTAGTCTAGTATGAAAGTTAGAGAAATCCTGCTGACTTTCAGGCAACGTTTTGCCTCGAGTGGTACCTCAGAGATGTAGGCTTGCTACTATAGTGCTTGTTTGGCATTGTATATATATAACAGTAATAACACTACCAGCATGACTTGTTCTCATGGAGAGAGAGAAATGGTGGTTTTACGTGTAAGAAGGTGTAAGAAGTAGCAGCAGCAAACATGTATATGCAAGTATGGGCAGGTGTACTTCTCTTTATAGGGTAAGTGTAATAAGGAGCTCTTCCCAGATGTCAACTCAGCAGTCTTTGTTTTGGTATAGGGGCAGACCACTGTACCTAACGTCGCGCCTTGATCCTATACTATGTGACTTTTCCTCTTGAGGATGCTAGGGGGCATAGCATTTACATGATCTTGAGAATGTTGGGAGTAGCATTTTCAAGAATACAATTTTGAATATGCATATTAGAGTGAAGAAGGTACTACTTTAATACAAAACAGCAACAGTAACTCATCTGATACTACTGTTGGATACACCAAATTCCATACAACATCATTTGGTAGTATTCATTCATGGCCTCTGATGAGATGAATGCAGCACTGTCATTGAGTGGTAGTACATCCGACACTCAATGATAATGCGGATTACATCGAGGGGAAGTTGCTTTGGACAGAAAGAAGTTAGCAGAGCATTACAACATCTATCTGAAGGATACACTCACCACACTTGTCAAGCATGATAAACCAGATCTCAACCTTGGTATTGCAGCTAAGTTATTATGTTTAGCTGGTAAACGGTGGGTAAAATTTAGAATCTGGCTCTGCAAATATTGATGTAAACCGTTTGGGTGCAGACATACAGAATATGATTTATATAGTTGGTACTTGCATCCCAGACTCAAAATTAAATCAACTAGATGGGAATACATTTGTAGCAAAAAACGACGTTAAAGATGTTGTACCTGTATGCCAATCACTCATTCAATTTGTTTGCTGATCCGTCTTTTGTCCAGCAGCATTACAATCAAGTCATGAGTATATATAATGCCATTTACGAGTCAGAAGATGTGGACACAGATAAGCGTGAGAGTACAGCTGTTGATAGAAGCGCTGTGACAAATACATACCAGGTCTACTGACGTCATTATTCATTCGAGGCCGCACTTCAATAAATGGTACTAATCTTGTTGGACAATATATGACTGCATCAACTGTTAAGATTAGTGATAGGAATGGTCTCTCTCTCTGCAATCCCAACGAGATATCTAGAGGTGGTGCTAATGTGCTACTTAGAGTATTACGGCACGACTTGTGCAGTTTCATCCACAATAAGTCCAAGAGTGCAACAAATGACCAGATCTTTCAACAGCAAATTAGATTGTTCATAACATCTCAAGTCTAGCCATCATGTTTGTATGAGATTGTCACTGCTTGTGTACGAACTGCAAGAGAGATTGATGACAAATCACCTACAAAAGTATGCAAGGCATATGACCAAGATACAGGTGAAGTGTTTGCAGGAGATACATTGATCAAGAAAGAAATTTGGTCTAAGTCAATGGCCCTTACAAATCATGATTGGAATGCAAGCTTGAGGTCTCTATACTCGAACAGCTGTGAGGGAATAATCAATAAAGTTTTAGATACCAACAGTCAATTAATCTTACTGATGGTCAAGATTCTAAAGTTATTGTCAAGAATTGATTGTACCGCATCAGAAGAAATCATTACTACCAAAGACATCCGTCTAGTATTGCCAGAATCTAAAGAAGATATATTAAGAGATGTATACACAAATGTGAGACGTATTTTGTTGGATCACACTGCTACTTCGGATCGGGTGCGCTCAAGGTGAGGATATGAAACTGTTACCGAGTCCAAGCATTATCAAGTCATCTTCAATAGTTTACGGTATGAGTTTCACTTGCATAAAAATGAGAAGCACGGAGTTAAGAAGTAAAAAGAGATACAACAACTTGACTTGCCCGAGTCCTACTGAGTCAGTGTTCAATGCATGTAATAGCTATCTTTGTGAAGGTGTCGGTATGAGAATACAGCTCCATGGAACCACTCAGTTAGCAAAGTGGAGTCTACGTAATGCCCTTGGTGTTACTTATCCACTTCATCATGATTGGTTATTGGAGATTTGACGGTTGGTTGCAAAACAACGTCATTCCCAATCTAACCACCCCGGCCGGCTACTGAAGAAATCATACACTGACAGAGTACCAACAAAGAATACATTTTTTAGTCAATATAGAACGGTTCTGGCAAAGCCGAGTGAGTTAGTCTATTCATTGTGTATATTTATCATGTAAAGTTCATTATGTATACTTATCTACTTCGTATCTCATGTGCACACCTATCTCCTATTACATCTTCTTCCTCTCTATCTAGTCTATTATCATGGTCAAAAGAAAACCCAATCATACGAGACAAGTGTGATAGCTTGGGTAGCCACCCTCATTGAGCTCAACTTTACAGGGTCAAACGAGAACGCTAGTGCTTTGGAAAATGATATACCACCAACGATCAGATGGTGGTAAGGTTACAATGAGTGTTGATGATGATGTGTTGACCATTATCCACTATCCAAAGAAGAAGAAATAACAACATCTGCTCAACCGGAGAGTAGCTGCAAACCTTCCTCTCAACTGTCTAAGATATTGCCGCCGTAGCAGAGCTACTTTCCTTTTAATGTTGGCAGGGGACGAACGAGATTATGATTTGACAGACGTGAGTGTCTCACGAGAATACAAACAAAGGTGAGTATAAGTACTGGGGTGTTGGGGAATTTGAGATTGAACAGTGATATGTTGTGAACATCAAAGGTCGTTGGGGCTTATATGCTTGTGTGATTCAGGGGGATTGTTGTTGTTTCGTGCATATGATATGAGTTTGTGCATATGTTGCGACTTTCGACATTATGGATTGAATTTGTGCATATGATGAGCATTACCATCCACTAACAATCTCTTCTCCTTCTCCACCTACGTCAAGGCCGAGCCGGCAGGCAGTTTTCACAGAATCATACGATGATGGATAAATAAGCTGATTTTGGATTGTACAATTTTTGGAGAGCAAACGGTATCTTTTTTTGATATTAGATGGCTCGGCTTACAATAGCAAATAAACTACATAAATCATCCCCATTGCAATAGAAATACAATATATCTACAATATATAACCCGCGAATCCTTTTATCTACTTATCAATCTGTCGTGCGTATACCGTGGATTAAGGTTACTGGATATCATGGCTATCTCAAAAATACTATGCACCTCACCCATGCATGAGAACGATCCACTAGCACTTTTTGAAAACAATAAAACAAAGCCCTTCACGATCATAAGTATATTATAACACTGTCTACATATCGAATCATACCATATACCAACTATACCCGAGCGAGTTAGGTTACTAACACCCCTCAATAATTAATTAACACATCACATACAAACATTCCAAAATTACACAAAATATACTTAGCGCGCCACTAATAATATGCCAACTGAATCGGGTGATAGTAGAGATGTTAATGAGGGTGATGATACAGAAGAAACAGGCGGATTATCTATAAAACAGAACGCTCATACGGAGAATGCAGCAGCATACTCAGTCCAAAATAGCGAAAAGGCAAAAGTTGTGTTTGAACGTATGATTGAACGTATTAAAACAGAAGGAATACCAAATCCATTGAGTTGTTTTAAAGATGTACCAATAAAAATCTATGCATGTTAGACAATGCCAATATCTATTCTGATCACAAGCGCAGATTTTCCGATGCAAGCAAGTTGGAGGAGAAAGAAGCTAATGTAGAGGCAGTGTAATAAGTAATATGTAGTAGTGATGGAATTAGAATTACAACATGATCTTTTACTAGAGATATTATTTCTTATGAATGTCGACATCCGCTCCTAATGCTGGAGGGCCACCTTGTACATCGGGCATATTGGATATAATATTTATGACATACAGAGGGTGATACTATTCTATCATGAGAGGAGGAGGGGGAGGGACGAGGCAAGGGGCAGAACAGGAGCACCACATGCGAAGATTTGTGAGACAGTAATGCAAAATATGATATCACATGACATAATTGATTATAACAAATTGGTAGGAGAGAGCGGTAAAGTCCATCTAAATATATAGAATATAGCTGGCAACATTAACTTGTTCTATTATGTTTACAATTGTTGAAGAATCGTATTCATACAAGCACGTCCGACCTCGATAAATTGATGTGTGTGATGTCGTGTTTGATCTACAAATATCCTTTCTATTATTAAATTGAATATTATATCTCAGCTTATTATCGTTAATAGAATCCAATCCATACATTACACCGTGTATTGTTCCACTAAATTAACACCAATGCATTGCAACGTATCTCATTCAATTGCAGTAAATATAGAGGGAGATCATTGTTGACAATTTACATAATATATTATTTGCAACGTGGTACGACAATTGGTACCCCCTACGAGGTACCAGAAGCATTAAACTAAACCCACCATGATCGATATGATGGTAAAGGGGGGAATGATGGATACGATGAGGTAGGATTGTATCGATTCATTATTTATTGTTATGATAACATTACATTATGTGCTATGAAGAACGTTGTGATAATGATGATTGGTGAGACATCAACGCGTTATTGATGACACGGCAGGCAGTGATTGTCAAAACCAACTAATATTAATTTATATATCATAGGTTACCGATGGGTATGGTAGATATATCAGCACAGCAAACCCCTCTTGATGTATTGTTTGTTATATAAATGTCTATTGCATGAAAAGATACCCATCTCAAAAAGATAACGGATACCACTGATTTTTGGACATACATACATACAGAAAATTTTACAATCCCCAGACCCCTTGGAGTTTTCCACTATAGTGAAAACTGATTCCTCTAGTATGATGAGTCTTGGGTGGATAGAAGATGCCAGTACCAAGGAAGGAACTATGTTGCAGGCTCGGGCAACTTTTTAATGTGGATCTCAAGTCAGAGTGTTAACATCAGTATGTGTTTTATGTTTGTTCACGAGTTATGAAACACGTGATAAGCTTTCTAACCGATGATAGGTGGTATCTCTCGTTGCCTTTCGTGTTTCACTCCTGCCTCAATCTAATGCACGTGCTCAGCTCATATCTCAGTGTGCATAAAAGATAAATTTGTTAATGTAGATCAAGTCCGTAGGCTTTGTCTCGCCGAGGGTTGGGCCTCGTGGTTTTGTGTACTAGAACAACTGTTCTACATGCACGTGGGTATAATCCATGTGAATATTACGCAACACTCACTACCCCTATCAAATGTCATCAATCAATCATCCATCTTTAAGTAATGGAAAATGATTATACCCCAAGAAATCCGTCATTGGTAACGAAAGAGGGCAGTTATAAGTTGACGAACGAGCTTTTGCTGGCAATAATGAATATCTCATTGCTTTTGTACAGGATAGACGCTCCCCATTTGCAATGGTGCACCTAGACTATATCTACCATTGATGTTGCTACTAAATATCAACACTCCTTATTAAATTAATAACACAAGCATACACAACAGCTATACACCACTCGTCTTAGTCCTGGCTGCATACTGCACAACGTAACATTAACATTGCTCCGATGACACCGCCAATATCTCTCTCATTGCTCAACATCGTCATCAACTAATTGGTGAACTAGTGATCTGTTAATATTATCGCTGTGACTCTCTACTACCCATCTTAAAAAAGTGAACATAAGATATGAAAAAAATTATCACCGTAGATACTTGTGTATGTTGACATAAGCGAAGCCTATTGAGTGGGAGATAGGTGATTGAGCAGCTCCCCCTATGGGCGCCGGCCTGTTTCCTGATTGATTGTTTGTAGGAAGGTGCCGAATTGAGTATGCCTAACTTATTGTCAGTATCTAGTTCTTGCCTTTCCTATTCCTTGCATGCTGACACGATCGAAGATGTTCGACAGCTCTAAGATGTGATTGTCTTGCAAAGGAAGGCACTGATGATATGCGGTAGTTCTACAACGACCCCTCACCGGGTCGGGCCACGGCCTGTGTGGTAAACGAATGTGGCGGAGTGAGGAAAGGACACAATTGTGGGAGGACCTTATAATCGGACCCTCTGATCCCACTCCTAATACAAAAAATAAAGCTAAAACTAAAACTAAAACCTATAATGATTAATTGGCATTACCAGAGTTTAGTAGGTGATGAATATAACAAGGTGATGAACGCTCCCAGATGATTATAAGGCCCTCCATACTTTTACAGCTTCATGTTGGCAGCTTTCGTGCCATAATCCATTCAGGGATTGTCAAGCAAAACTAAAAAAAATAATCAAAATTTTACCACTCACTAACTCATGGATACATGCACCACCACATAGGAATCAGTACTGACAGTATCCTCCATTCATCTTTTCTGATCTTCAGTTCAGAACTCATATTGTTTGGTGTTGGTTTGCTTTGTTTGCAATCAATGCTACAACTCTACACTTACACCGTTCCCAAGAATATAGTATAGGATTTGAAGTTTGGGCTCAATAAAGTTGGGGCTCATATATTATACCCAACGCTCAGCTAGTGTATTTGATAATTGGAGGATTTCATTTTATTAAAACCAGGCTTTACCAATACTAGATGTAATAAATCTACACTAAGAGCCAAGATAAGCATAGATATATATAACTAGGTTATCGATCTAAAGTGAGCACAGTCTATGCGATCGATCTATCACTTTCTTGTGCTGGCGAAAGCAGACTTTGCCAACGGTATCTAGATCGCAGTAATGAGTATCCATCCCACGGATACAGTAGATTATATGTAATCTAGTAACCAATGATTATTGATAGGAGCACCAATCATCAGCAGACATATAATCTATTATTATTGAACAAATTTAATGATGTAGTACATAGTCATCCTACATGAGTTGATAGTTAATGAAGAGCAATGAGCAAAGTCATAGGCTTGTAAGGTACAAAAGAAGTTCAATCAATGTATCTGTACTTTTTTATTGGGACTTTTAGCAGTGACCAAAGAAGGACAATGCATTGTTGAGCAAGCTTTTTCTTGAATAACCACGCAGGAGGAGCACAATAAGTATCCATTGTAGTCTGTAGTTACCTAGGGTAAACTGATACAAATTGACTTCTGTAGTTGTACAGCTAGCATATCAATCAATCAATCAAGCTAATAAGTATATGATTTTTATTATTATCAAGCAGCACTAAGGACATGTGTGTAGTTGACATTAGGATGAACGCAGACCTAAAGAAAATGACTATTTTGGCCCACTAGAGTTAGTATTTGCTCTACTGGACCGGTCCATAAGAGCAGATGACTCTTATGGACCAAGAATGAATTTATTGGATTTAGCTATCTAACCACTCTTAATGAGTGAATAAAGTTTAGCTTTTAGCTACTAACCACTTTGAATAAAATTTAGCTATCTAACCACCTTTGATATTCTTTATTGGGGTTTCTCCTAATTAGTTTTAGTTATAATCCAATATGTTACTAAGTCTGTTCCATGAATAAAAATGTTAACCGCCAATATCATAGATATGCCACATGTAGGCATTTCATGAAAATGGTATCTATTTGCAAATGATGATAATAAACAACACTGCTTCTCCGCCGCCGCCTCCTTAACTCCATCTACTTATTAGATAGTACCAGCATTAACACAAACAATAATAGATAAATTATATTTCTTCATAATACTTCCGCCGCCTTCATAACTATTGTATTGTTATCAATATTTTTATTTGTGTTTGCATAATAAATAATTGCAACATTATCACATCTCTCTATCATATACTAACTCTACAATAATTAATATATCTGTAATAGATGTCTATATAATTGCAATTTAATATATATATACTCCGCTTGCATAGTACTATATCACTACCACCGCCGCCGCCGCCGATATCTGCAATAGCACATATCATATGATCTAATAATCATATGCATGCTAGATTAAGTTATCAACAATAAAGTATACCGCCGCCGCCGATATTATATAGAATTATTATTGGGTATTATTTTAGATTTTATAATGTATTGAAATAGTTGTTGTTGTTTAGGATATAGTTTAAATGTTAGCAGTGATATGTATTAATAGTAATTAAATAGTTGCATAGGGCGGAGGCGGCGGTATACATATTCTGCTGTATTATAGTGGCGGACTACTCAAAACATACAATATACATATCAACTAGATATATTAGAAGGTTTAGGTATATCCCAACCAATTTTTACCCTGACATTTTGTCAGGGTACGAATAAATTTTTTAACCGTTAGCGATCCTACCCTGACATAATGTCAGGGTAAAACATTGTGACGTGGAATACTTTGCTCGCCGAATGAGGATACGGTATCCTTTGCAATTTTTGCAATCAACAACCCATCAACTTGTCGTCGACGATCGACTATGATGCAACTACTCGATGCGGAAGCCCATTGCACCGTCGAATCGGCCGTCGAGCGTAGTATATGTGGAGTATCGGCGGCTTCTTCATACGACATTTTTTCATGCTATTGCAATAGATTAAAGATTGAGCATCCTCTACCCTGACAATTTGTCAGGGTAGAGGATACCTATGGTTTGTGCGTAGAAGCTAGCGTACCCTGACAAATTGTCAGGGTTAGAAAATTGGTTGGGATATGTTTTAGTGGTGGGGCAAGTGTTGGGAGTATTAAATCTATACATCTATCATAATCGATTGGTTTATCTTTTGTGTTTGATATACTATACTATATAAATAGTCCATATAATCCACCCAAATCATTAAAGTAGAAACAAAATATGTATTATTATAGTTTATATGTATTACGATATCTATATCACACCATAAAACACTTGCATATTGCAGATATATACTAAGGGAAGCATTTAAAAGTGCCCATAAACGGGTCAACTGCCCCCCAAAAGCACCTAAATAAGTAACACATTTTTCAACTTTTCTTGGCAGATTCTAAACAATGACAAACAACTCCGACCCTTCTAGATGAGTGTTTAACTCCACCATACCAACCCCCACAACTCATCCTACCCCCTCTATACTGAGTATACTACCATAACCAATTTATCTAGTGGCCGATACTGCTGCATATCTTCTACAATCAATAAAAATATCAATACACACCACCACACAAAATGAACCAAAATAAAAGACAAAAGTTATTGCAGTATGACGATTCCTCCGCTGATAGTGACAGTACTAGTAGTCGATTCATACCACCTACTAGAAGTGGCAGACAATTAAATAACAGCAATGCTGCAGGTGCCGAGACAAGCACATTAGAAGCTGAGGAAGAAGAGGCAGCTATTGCAACTACATCTCTTGTCATTGGAAATAATAATAATAATACTGCTGTACACAATGAGGAGGCGGCAGAAGAAGTAGATGATACAATACAATCTAATATTAAAGATCATCATTTAGTAGCAACATTAACAACAGTTATATGCACACACAAGGATTGCAACTGTAAGATTGCAGCTAGAGGCGGCGGCCTTTGGATAGTCAGTAGGCAAACTATTGATAGACATTTAACTAACAATAACTGTTGGGATAATAGCAAGAAGAAACCAAGCATGAGAAAGTTAAAGAAGCAGTTATTAGCCGATCAAATTGCAAAGCACAACCGCATACAGAATAACCCCCAACTAGCCCAACGCATGATTGATGAGGAGTTTCCATCCAACTGTACCAGAAAAGATAATGTGCACTATTGCGACAATTGTGGATTTAGTGCAAACAGAGGTAAAAACTTGAGTAAACATTATGGCAAAGACAATCAATATGGATGCGATTTTATCAGTGATACTAAGAGGGGGACAGTTATTACAAATCAATATGGCATTACCATCCCATTAGATATTCTTAAACAAATCCAACTTGGGAAGTTTAAACTCCCATATCCCAATCCATTGCAACAACAACAACAACCACCACCGCCTCCGCCGCACATTGTAGTACCAACCCTCCCTCCTTTACCTGCAACAGTATCACCCTCTCGTACCCTTCCGCCTACTCCCCAAGAGTCTGTATTCACTGCATCAGAAGCGGAAATGGCAACTGCTCTAGCACAATCGTCACCACCCACAGCTATTAATAACCAAGGGAAGGTATGGCAGTCTCTCCAGTGTTTTGTTGATGCATCAAAAACAACAGCTGAGAAGAACAAGGCTTACACAGATGCATATAGGCATGTCAATGTATTGCTACCCATTATCGATGAGACAGAACCTCAACAGTTTAGAACAAGGTTGATTGAAATGAGTCAACAGCTTGATGAACCATTCAATTCACAATCCGATCGAACTGTCATCAGGGTATTGATTAAGGCGGTAGCTCTATGGTTTGAATCTGGAGCGCCAACCTTGATGTGTGTAGGTGTTCAGCCAATGTGCGGCGGATGCTATACCAACTGGGATCTCAGGCGGACCTCCCAAGTGAGGAGGTATTACTACAAGGCAGCACTTTTGTTCCCTCTGGCAAGACAAAGTATATCATCACAGAGTGTGAGAAACTCATCCTATTCCTATCCCGCAACAATTGGAGTGGCATGAATATCCACTTGACGCAGGCAGAGACTATATACAACAGCATCCAACCCTCAGTATTTGATAATGAAGAAGATGCCATCAAGATAGCTGCCAGTTATATTGTTGATACAAGTATTATTCCAGGGTTGCTTGTTACTGTTATGCTTGAGATGACCGCCTCAGCTGGTACAAACATGATTGCTCAGTTCCTTGCTGCTAGATCAATCAGTACTGCTGCCAATAGAGAACATCTTGAGTTCAAGAGTGCCAATGGTATTGCAAAGAATACAAACTCACTCCTCCGCTTGCTCCGCCATGCTGCTTGCTCTCTCATTGTTCGGAAGAGGCGTGACATTACAGGTCTTGAGGAAGGCGAGAAGTATATATTGAATCTCTGCATTAGGATTCAAAGATCTCAGACCCTCGACCATACTGCTAGGAGGATAAGGACGGCAAGAGAGATAGATCGGCTCAACCTGCCCAATATATTCAAAGGATTTGATCCTAATACAGGACAGATCATGGTCAAGCAAGTGTATATTGATTATGCTGTTTGGAGTAATGCTATTCCAACCACCCGAAACATGTTTCTCAATCATCTTTTGCCCCTGTTTGCATGTGAGGAGTTGTTGAATCAAGTACTCGACCCCAACAACAAGCTTATTCTCACTGGTCGAGACTCTACTGTTTCTGTCAATACTCAATCTGACAGTACCGATGGGTCCAGGGTGATCGATATATGTTCAGAGCTGATTGTATGTCTTGATGGTGAAGAAGCGCAAGGTCATATCAATGCCTTGTTTGGACTGACTATGGTTGTGTTACTGTACTTCTCTGCTGGAGCTGGGCGGGGGATAGAAGTTTCTCGTATTGGCGACTTTCACAACTTCTGTGACTACTTCCAAGAGTACTTCAACCATTTGCGATTTGGCATGCGGTCAGAGAAGAATATCAATCATGGGGTAGATAACAACTCTCAGTAAGTGGTGCGCTATTATCAGTTTGCCATTTCAATTCTCTTCTCAACCAATCACTCTCTCTC
>Ga0214477_100768_pt1 | contig 20207 bp, 20 predicted proteins | sample M1_20Mar14CPVII9_FD_165058 | JGI IMG/M metagenome (GOLD analysis project Ga0214477, IMG submission 165058) | Marine eukaryotic communities from Monterey Bay, California, United States - M1_20Mar14CPVII9sort6BwellC16 | ecosystem: Environmental > Aquatic > Marine > Unclassified | place: USA...
AAAGGAGATCAAGAAACAAGAAGAGAAGAGAGAGGATGAGGTTAGTAAACGAGGTTTGTATCGTTGGCCATCCAGAGCTGATAGAATTGCTGCAGGTGAAGAAGAAAGTGTGCAAGAGCCAGAAACAACGACAACAACAAACGCTCCTCAACCAAGCCACTTCTTTACAGGGCCAACGCGTACAATACACTTTCTTGAATCAGCATTAGGTGTTAAATTACATCACAATACATCTGGCTATGTTCAAATCTTAAGTGTAGCACCATACAAATCATTTCCAAATTCACCACTGGCAAGAACTGGGGATAGTATCTATGCTGGTGATGTTGTTTTGGAAGTTGGTGGAGTTTGGAACTTACGTGAGCCAATTGATAAGGTGGAATGGGGTACTTTGATTACTTTTATTAAGGAAAGTAAAAGACCACTGAGTATGGTAGTTGGTGATGCTGATAGTTTAATGATACTGAAGAAGGAAACTGAGTTGTCTCTGGAGAAAGAAGAAGAAGAAGTAAAAGAGGCGAACGACCTTGCACTTTCTGAAGCGGAGGAAGAAAACAAATCTTTTCAGGATAAGGAGGAAGACACCGAGAAGAAGGATCAAGAAGATAAGATGTCAAATGATAAGGAGGAAACTGCATCATCTCTAGAGGACAAAGGGCTTGAGGAAGCTGTATCTTCAACAGAAGCAGAAGAGACTGGGGGGAACGAGGATCGAGAAGAGTCGTCCAATGAATGTAATGTTGATGATTCTACAACTGAGGAGGAAGACGACGGACAGTGACCAACCGCAACTTTTGATGTTGACTATGAGTAGAGAGGAGATAATATAAGTGTGCTCTGAAAGTTGCCTTAAACAGATGGGAGGAAGCACTATAGATGTGTATAGATAGAGTAAGAGTTTAGTATCATGTTTAGATTGAGATTGGTTGATCTTGCCAATCATTCATCAGCATTAGTCAAAAGATACCGGTTCGACTCTCATAATTTTTCTCTCACCAACCAAGGACATTCATCACTCATCACTAATCACCAACCAAACCACAACACAACAATAGTATTGCAGTGATCTTCTTCCAACAACTGAACATGGCAATTCAAACCTTCATCTTATTAATAGGAATCTACTCATTGGTATTGGGTGTACATGGTTTCGCCGGATTGAATAGCAGAAGACTTGGAGTTTATAGTAGAGAAGTTAATGCACCAACCTTCAATATCGATTTACCTCATAAGTACATCAAAAAGTATTACTACATTGTATAGCTCACGAGAACAAGCAGAACAATACTTATCTGAAAACTATCCAAAGTTCTATTGGTTGCTACAGAACAATGAATCAGCACTACAAAATATTAGAGACACAAGGACTGGATTTACTGTATTTGCCCCGTCTGATGCTGCAATTGATGCATTAGGAAGTGAACAAATAGGTATGTTGGAGTCAGCTTTAGCAAATCCAGAGCTTAGTCAAGTAGTAACAAGAATGGCAGCATATCACATGGTATCGATACCATGTACTACAGACATTATGCAGCAGTTTGGCGTTGTTACAACTAGAGTAGGAGAACTACCAATAGAGGTTGAACAAGATGGAACAATGTATGTAAATGGTGTTCAAATAATACAATCATATCAGTTTGAGGACCAAATTGTACAAAACTATCAAGATACTGATGGCAACTTACTCGGAAGTGAGAATGTAGGGGGAAAGACATGTATTATTCATGAAGTTGTGGGATTCGTGTGTCCTGATGAACTGTGGCAAGTTCTATTTGAACATTACCAATCAGCTGGAATGGGTGCTATGTAAATTCAGTTGCATGAAGAGACATAGGAAGGCAGTTACATGAATAGATAAGGGAGCGAGAGATTAAGAGCTCACATCTTGTGATCAAATTTTCATTAAGAGTCATTAACAGGTTAAGTAGACATAAACTCATCAAATGATGAATATGTTGGCTTCCATTTCAATTCTTTATTGCTTTTACTTCCATCATATATCTTTCCCAATAATCCATCTTCTTTCTTACCAAGAAATGGTGGTACCTTTGTATATTTCTTATATCGTTCATGTTTCAATGCACTTTCACATATACCTCTTCTTGTCGTTGGATGTCCATCGCTAATCAAATATGTCTGTTTACTATTAACTTCATGTCCAACCTGTAATGCAGCCAGTACAGCCGATGCCGCATCATCATAATGTAACAAATTAACAATCCCATCCTCACGTCCTTGTATACCACTTTCTGAACATTTCTCTAACCAATAATTATGTGCACCACGTTCAAGTGTGTATAATCCAGCAAGACGCAGTGCACATCCACCCAATTCAATTACTTGTTGTTCTGCATATATCATCCGTCCTTGACGTGGATTGGCAACTGGATCGATTGTACTTGATGATGCAGTAACCGTTTCACCATCTAATCCTTCGTAAACTCCACCACTTGATGTGAATACAAATGATCCCTTATTGTTGTTGCCTGACCATAATTGAGTAGCTAAATCCTTGACAGCAGTTGGATAATCATCAAATCCAGATGGCGGTGCACAAAATACAACATCCGTATATTGTTGCTGTGATTCTAATACACTATCCATTGTTGATAGTTGAAATCTACTACTTTGCTCTTCATTATTATCATCACTACTGCTACCTAAAACTTGCTCACGAATTGCATCATGACGATTAGTAGACTTGGTAATACCTACAATTGAACGATTTGCAAAGTCTGGATATGATAATAGTTGTTTACATAATGATGTACCTAATACGCCACAACCAACAATTGCAATTTTATTGTCGGATGATTTTGTTGATGTGGAACTCATAGGCGAAGAGTTAGATTGAGATGACGAGAAGGCATTGGCTACTATACTACTACTGGATGATAGTAATAGTAGTAGTATCGATATCGATATGAGGGATAGGGGAGATATCATCATCAATAGCCAAACAATAATACGATATGGCGGCAATAAGTATAAGATTTATCTACGGTTTTATACGGCCGCCACGGGGCCAATTATTATGAGAGCTTGTATGGCGGTTATATCTTCCATCTTATTTTGTACGAAACGCTTGTTTCAAATCAACTCGATCTCGACTCATAATTTACAACCTCACAACTAAGTAACTAAACAATTATACAAACCATAATGATACAAGGCAATGAAATTGAGATCGAGGCCCCCAGTGGATTAGCCGCCGAGGATACTATGCAAAAATACGAAGAAGAACTGCCCCAACAAGATGACGCCGAATCGATGAACAGTAATGAGAGTAGTGGTGTTAACGATGCATCATCATCGTCGTTATTTTCAAAGACTAGCTACTCCAATCTATCATCTAATGCCAAGTGGATCGTTATTGCAATAGGTTCAACAGCCGTATTCTTAGCTGTTGGACTTGGTGCAGGATTTGGTATCGGCAAATATGAGAATAAGAGAAATGATGATGCAACGACCGTTAGCAGCGCCATGGCTGCTACTACCTCCGATTACAGTGCTTATAGCCATGGTCATGGATCCAAGAGTGGCAAATCAGCAAAGGTAAGATAGATATTCGTATCATGGTGTGTACACATTGGCATATAGCTCTGATATGATATGTACCAACTGCCATTTGCAACATTGGCAGTTGGTATCTTTCTCGATACATTAATTATACTCAATACACCCTATTCTCTTGTTCCCGATCATATTGTGTTTGTTCGGTGTTCTCTCTGTATGTGTTTATAGTGCTACTTTGGCCCTGTCACGGTAAGTGATTACTTTCAAACATAATTCTCTCCTGCTGTGCACTTCTAAGTTCGTTTGCTAATGCTCTACCTTTTGATTCTCCTGTTGTAGGAAAGCTACATTGGGGATGTTGTTCGAAGAACAGATGATATATATTATTGGGGGAAGAATGGTGTCTGTGCGGATCCTACCTTCGTCTTTGACCCCACTGTGAGGGGGACTTCAAGTTATTGCAATGATGACCCTGATTACCCTAATGCTAAACAGGTAGGGTCTGCAAGAGGTCAATGCAATGTCGCTCCTTCTGAATTTGGTGGGCCATGTCCGGATCTTTCTAGTGGTAGTGGTGTCACTAATCTATATAACTGTGAGTGGAACTGTGATGAGACTCTAGTTATCAATGGAGATTACCTCTTTTTGAAATACGTCTTCCAGGATGACGGGTCATCTGTCGTAGAAAGTGGGACAACGCTAGACTTAGGGTACCCAAGGAGGTTTGATGTCATTGTCACTGGTGGTACCGGGTGCTATCAGAAGATCAAAGGTGAAATCATTGATGGTTACACTGAGTATAGTGACACATATTACTACACGTATGATTTGACCTCTCTGAAGTAGAGAAATGAAGAAGGAGGGGTAGTTGAGTGTTCGGGGTTGTTCTGTGACTTAAAGATTGAAGAAATATATGTGTGTTCTGTCATAGAGAGATTTAGAAATATATGTGTCGGAAACAAGGTGTGGTTGTAAAGGTGTAAGAGTAGTAATATGGCTTGCCTTCAATAACTTAGCGGTATCCTTTTCACACTCTCATATTTTTATGAAAAAACTGGAGTCGTTTAACAAACTACTATACTTATCTCTAGTAGATCAGTATGAATAGGAGGGATAGTGAATACATAGGAGGCTGAATATAAGAGAGCAAGTCGAGAGTCGGCAAGGTTTCCAAGCGAGAGAATAAGTAATTGTGAATGACTCGACTCTTCAAATTGGCGATTTAACGAATTAGCAGCACTAAACCTTGATTGCCACCAACCAACAACAAAGCATCTTTGTCGTCCGCCAAGAGAACATATGCAATATACTCTAATAATATGAAACTATATATCTTTGCATCAATTGCAATAGTAGTCGGGAGGAGGACTGCTAATGCATTCCTTCAGATATCTCCATCTACTCAACACAAGATACACATTAATAATGACCCATCAACTATGATGTTGCAAATGAGTGATTTTGACGATGATTGGCATTCTGATTATGATGAATCTAAATATGAAAAACAGACACAAGAACGGTCTTATGATAATGGATATGAACGTCGATCAAGTGGTAGAGGAGGACGAGGTAGAGGCAGAGGAGGAAGAGGTAGAGGTAGAGGAGGTGGATCGAGAAAACAAGATCTTGGTCCAAATGGTCACGATTATATTGTTTCCTCTGATGCTGTAGATATTAACAATTCAAGATTTAGTGAGAAAGAAATACATGAGTTATTAGCAGAACGATTACAAGCCAAGTTTGCTAGAGATTTTCATACAGCCGATCGTATTCAGATGGGTTTAATTGATGGAGGTGTTTTTGTACATGATGGATTGAAAGAGTGGCGAGCCGATGGTGTACCATATGGTTCGTTTCGAGGTGATGGATCACAACGTCCAGCAAGACGTCAGGATAATCAAAACTATGTCAAGTCGGAACATTCTGGTGATGTTGATGGTGCATCTGATAGTTTAATTAACAAGTTATGTCATGAACGTACGAAATTCAAAATGATGAGACAGTATGATAAGGCGGATAAAGTTCGTGAAGGATTGAGGACCAAGTTTAATGTTCTCATTGATGATCGTCTTAAGCAGTGGTCTGTAGGTACGTGATATGCACATAATGCGGCTTCATGAGATTCTGTTCATATGATATGTACACTTTTTATATGTCTATCTAAACCTCCTACTAAACTCACGCAGGTGGTGATTTTGGTGAGGAGCATAATGCCCAGCGTGAGTTAGCAGACAAGTTTGCAAATAGGGGATATATCAAATCAACATCATCATTGGATTTAGATGAGGACACTGAGGAGTATATCCAAGGTCATGTTGATGCACGGGCTACAGCAAAGAAGGATCGTAACTTTGACTCCGCTGATAAGATACGGTTGGACCTGGCACAACGTTATGATGTTACAATCAATGATAAGATGAAGTTATGGAGTATTGGTGGCCTATTTGAGGAGTTGGGTGAGAAGATGGGCAAGCCGAGAGGTGTATACACTCGTCGCGGTGGTGGTGACTTGTCAAAAGAAGAGGAAGATACAATATCAAAAATGTTACAGGATCGATATGCGGCGAAGAAACAAAAGCAATTCGATAAAGCAGATGAAATGAGAGATACACTGATGAGAGAATATAACATCAGGATTGATGATCGATCAGCTGAATGGCGTGTAGATACTGATGAGTATGCCCAAGGCCGAGGAGATGGTACCGTACTGCCGGATCTGGAAGTGCAGTTTATTACAGCAAAGTTGAAGGAGAGACATAGTTTGAAGCGTGAGAGATTGTATGAAGAGGCCGATGCTATCAGGGACGATTTGAGAGATCGGTTCAGTGTACGTATTGATGATAGAACAAAGGAATGGTTTGTGGAAGAAGAAAGTGTTGAAAGTCTGGTTTAGTGAGAGGAGGCAAGATAGTTATGTGGTGTTGGCTTTGTGACTTATACATATAAATGTAATGTCTAACTAAGAGTAGCTAAGAGTATACGAACTAGATAGAAGGTGCAGGTGCAAGACGAGAGAATGCATAGCTTTAAGCTATTTGCTTCATTTGCTAGCCATCCACGACTCTCTCCCCACAATGTCACATCACCTTCTCAAAAGAAGCTCTATAGCAAGTTCAATAATAAATTTTCATACCAACTCATTCAAATAGAGTCGATATCAGTCAGTCCATACCAACCATTACAAAACAACAACCCCTCCCTTATTAATATCAAATCAATAATAATAATGATGTCATCATTCATGAGACTCATCGCTTTCTTTGCCCTAGTGGTACAATTGTTCACAACAACAACAGCTTTCACATCTGTCTCCAAAATGCATACTGCATACAGATCATATCTTTCTACCACTACTACTCCTAAATACAATAACAACGTCATCGCTACTACCACCTCAAATAGTCAATTATACATGGCAACTGCAACACCCACAGCTCCAGCCCCTGTAAAGAAACGAGAGAAGAAGGTATCTTCTGATGTAACTGATGATGAAAAGGCAAAAGATCGTGGTTGGTTGGTTCGATTGTATAATGATGTGAGTTATTTATGTTTACATGTGTTAATTGAAGTGTGGAGGATTGTATTGATTTACATTGCCAATTTGATATGCCCTCTAACGCCATTTATTTATCTTTCTATAACAATACTCATATCATGTGCACATAAATAAAAAATAATAAAAACAATACACAGCCAATGAACAAAAGAGAGTTCGTAGCCCGCTGCCTCATGGAAGTTTGTGGATTAGATGACGGCATGGCATTCAGTGTTATGATGAAGGCACATCAACTAGGCATAAGTGTTATTGGTAATTATCATTTAGAACAGGCTGAGATGTATAAGATTAGATTATTGGAAGGTATGTTTTTTGCAAAGGGGGATTGTGTGTATTGAACTACTATTGTTTGAATTGGCTAACATATTGTATTTCATGAACCTTTCCCTAAATTGTTGTATTTGCAGAGGGATTACTTGTTGATATGATCCCTGCTGACGATGAGGAATAAGAAAGACTAAAGACTGATGCAAGGGGGAGTAAAGGATACCGAGCAATAACAGCTTAAAGTTGTTCGGAGGAGATCAATTGTACATGATGGAAGATGAAAAAAAGAAGTTCATTGAATATAAGGAAAGAAGCGCTTAATAGTTGGGGAGATGGACAATATGTACCAAATGTACCAAAAGACTAAATCAAATTATCAATATCCCAGATCATGTGAAAATAGGAGAGTAAATAAAGTAAAAGTCCTGGGATGATTGGGATTTGCATATGTGGTATTTGTGCATTTTCAATGAGTTATTTCTACACTCTAAGAATACTTTGGAAGACTTTCCCGTCCACACTCCCCTCCCCCAATATCTCTATAGTACAATACTTTGAATCTTTATTCATATTCTCTTTCTGTATTATGAATCTTTATCAATATATTCTTTCTTCACTATTCTGTAAATACTAATTGCAACATATATCCAAAAGAAGGTAGAGTGAAGTAAGAGGTTACTAATTCCATTGATCCATGAAACGAAATTGATTGGGGCAGAGACAGGCATTGCAGTAAACCACTCCCCTTCACTCGATATCTCTCCCATTTTATCCCCTACTCCCTCAGCAGCTTGAGCCACTATGGGTATTGTGATGATAGATGCAACCGTCAAACATGAGACATACCGAATCGATAACTTATCATCATTGTTATCTATAGTATAGGCTGTAATTGGTACTTCTGTATCATCATTTATTGATGATGGGTGAAATTTTCTGTACGATGGACGGATCATTTTTTGAAGTGATGGATTGTTGATTGTCGGTTGAAACGCTGACGTTGCAACCAATGCAGTTACGCCTAGTAGAATAAAGAGGAAGACGTGAATGGACGCCATGGTAAAAGCAGGCTATGGCGCTTCTGAGACATCAATAACAAAATCATAAAGCAATATTGTCAAGAAAAAGGATACCAGCTGGAAATATCTTTTTCGACTTACTACTGCCTCGCCAAACTAACCTCTCTTCTTACGACCATCTACAGCCTCATCCCTTTGCAATAAACCAAGCAGACAACTCCTGAACTGCCTATTATTCATAAACACATTGGAGTTCATCAAATTAGCTATCATCCTGACTGCAAGTAATTAGCAATTGACATCAACTTTGACTTTATCGAAGACGAAGACGAAGTATCGACGCTACAATCATCATGCCATTGTTTAGGCGATCCGTCGTTCCTGAAGCTGTTACTACTCCTGAAGAAAACCCAAAATTATCTTACCTTACTAACAGATGTAGCTATCCTCCACAGCTTACAACTGTTGAAGAACCATACTATCCTCCACCTCCTGGTCCTCCTCCTCCACTCACAGATGAAGAGAGAGCTGATCAAGTGCAGTTTCTAGCTGATCAGGAAAAACTTCTTGCTGCATTTGATGGACAACTACCACCAACGTCTGATATCTATCCACCACCTCCGGGCCCTCCCCCTCCATTAGAGGAGTGTTTATATCCTGAAAATTTCGAAAAGTATCAGAAGAGAAGTGTAACTGCCTCTCTTATCCGTTTATCTCGTCCCATTTTTACATTTGCATTGTTAGTCCTCACTTGCATTGGAATTAATGAAAAGTTCCCCCACCATCCGATTGTTAAGCATGCCAAGTTTGTACACAATGAAGCTGTAGGTGCACTCAATGGAGAGCATTCTTATAAGATTACCGTGAGTAAAGAGGCGAAAGAAAAGACGGTAAGTTGATGTGTATGGTAGTTGTGATCATCATCATATGTGTCTCTGCTCTACTCTTATGTGTCTCTACTCTACTATGTAACATATCTCATGCTTGTCAATTTGTAATCATCACTTCACTTCAATTACATTACACTACAGTATCCATATTCACATCAAGATCTAGTGAAAGAAACTGAGAATAAAGAGGCAGAGGAAGTTGAAAAGGAGACGAAGGAAGAGTATCAGGAGAAGCTCGAGGCTAAGTTCAAGTTAGACCCAAATCTATCTAAGTCAGTCGAAGCCAAGGCGACAGAGGAGAAGGGGAAGAAGGATAAACAGAATAGTAAAAAGAAAGAGAACAAGAAAGATGACGACAAGAAGAAGGGTGATAAGAAGGATGATAAGAAGGCTGATAGTAAGAAAGAGAACAAGAAGTCAGTGAAGGATGATAGTAAGAAGGGTAAACAGAAGGAAGCTGACAATAAGAAGGATGATAGTAAGAAATGGAATAAGGATAACGGGAAGTCGGCTACCAAATCAGCAGACGACAAGAAGAAGGATAATAAGAAGGACGATAAAAAGGACAAGAGGAAAGATAAGAAATAGATTGTGGCAGGCAATGTTTGAAAGAGACGTATGATATGTAACTGTAAAGTGATTTAGGTATCTAATTTGCTGTGTCTATACTTATGGAATTGACGATAGGTAGGTATACTACTTCTCCGTGATCTTAGGTTGAGAATACAGACTAAGTATTCGTAACAGATCTATCTTACATATCATTTGCGACAAAATGTATACATCAATATATCAGTGGCTCTTCTGACCAAAAAGCTACTGACCCCTGATGGAAAGTAGAGTATGTGCATCTATAATGTTGGCAAGATATGAGAGATTTGTGTAAGATACCTCAAAGATACCTCATTATCAATCGGTGTAGTTTATTGATGTTGCTTGCGTCTATAGAATAAACCCATGATATATACTATTCTTTAATACTATATCGTCTTTGTTGAGTCGATATGTTATCAATATCAAGAGTAATGACCTATTTGGGTGACAGAGCGAGCGTTTTGTGGTTTTCATGTCTGAGGTGCATTGTACTGCCACCTCTCATGGAACTGCCTATTGCATAGACACTGCCTTTTGTTGCAACAAACACCATTACTCTCTCGTTTAGTATATCATCATGATGAATGCAACTACCCGTCGACGCAGCAGCCCTCGTTCGGGAAACGCTCCTACAATTACCTCCACTAACAACGACGTCTACACAATCAATGATGAAAAAGATATCAAAAGCCATCAAGAAGACGATGAAGATGATGATGGTGTAAAGAAGAGTACACCCTCTCGTGTACTTGCGATTATTATACGTCTCGTCAGACCTTTATTATTTGGTGTTTTATGTGTTAATATTATTCACAAGAGTTATAGGCTATGGAAGGTGTATAATGTATACAACTTATTGGTTGCAGAAGAAGGAGGTGATGTAAACTCTGCACACTTGCGTTCTCGTGTCCTGGGTGAACTTGCACCTCAAGAAATGGAGCGGATTAATTTGTATCCTAAAAATTCAGATGAACAATTGAGGCAGCGTATAGATGGACGTCCGGGCATGGTAGATATGATTAAACGAGTAAAGGAGGAGGTAAAGCTACCCTTCGATGTAGTGTATGATGAAGAAACGAAGGAGTTTAAGACGGTATATCAGGAGGAGAGGGAGTATGAGGTGATAGTAGACCGGCCCAAGAATTCCCAGAAGGAGTATAAGGTGGTAGTAGACAAGCCTAAGAAGAAGACGGCGGGATCTTCAGATATTGAGGATCTTACTAAGATCGATAAGCCGGCTGCCAAGAAGAAACCTCAACAGTCTAAGCCTGACGTGAAAGCTATTGAGAAGAAACCTCAACAGTTTAAGCCTGACGTGAAAGCTATTGAGAAGAAACCTCAACAGTCTAAGCCTGACGTGAAAGCTATTGAGAAGAAAAACAAGCCAATTAAGAAGAAGGAGTCTCCATTGCAAAAGCCTAAGCCAATGAATGTAAAGATTCAAGAGAAGGGGGATAAACAAAAGCCTGCATCTGTTAATGATAATAAGAAGAAACAAAAGCCTGCATCTGTTAATTATAATAAGAAGAAACAAAAGCCAAGTAATGTCAATGCAGCAGCTAAAGATGTCATCAAAGGTAAGGAGAAAACAACAATGAAGAATGACAAGGATAAGGGAAGCTTGAAAAAGATGAAGAAGTTGACTTAGTTGGGTGCGTATGGGGAGTAGCAGTGACCATCTCATTGTGTATGGAGTTTGGTAATCCCATAATAAGACAGGGTATCCTTATGATTGTTCTCTTCTGTCATCATCGACCGATGTGATTATTACCTTATAGTAATGCAATCTATAATAGTACCCTGACTTCATGATCCAACAGTAAACTCTCAATATCCTATCGATATCCTCACAACTATAATATGATTCATATGTCAATCTAATCTGAATCTTTATCCATCTGTTTTTGGACTCTTTTTATCATTTCCTTTCCACCAGCCAGTAGACTAACCACTACATATAATAGGAAGAACCATTGACCAAAACTACTGCTAGCACTAGTTGTGGACCCGTCAACCATTTCTCCGATTGGAGCTGATATTGATGATTCTGCATTTGCAATTATGGGCATTGTGGTAGTAGCAAAGATTGATACTGTAGACATTATATCATGACACTCATCATCTATATATGCACAAAGCTTTACTTTGCTGTATGACGATGATGTGTATTGAGACATCATCTTGTGCTTCTTTTGCATTGATAGATTGATCGGTTGAAAAGCTGTTGTCAATACAGTTACGATTATTAGTTTAAGGAGAAAGCAGATGATAGATGACATGGTGATTGTATTGGGTATAAGTATCAATTCTATATCAGATGAAAGGAAGAGAGATACGGCTTTGGTAGAGCCTTGCTTTACCTAACTATGTATTTGCATTGCAAAATAATGAGGCATATAGTGGTCATTTTATATTGTGGTAACTTATAGGCCTCGGTGTTGTTATTGGCATTGCATTGGTTTTCGCCTATTCAATACTCGATACGATATTAGATAACAGTATGAAAGCCGCCCATACCACTGAATCTTCTCAATACCTTTGTGCAGCATATCCTGCCTTTCATCCGCGGCAGTCTTTGTATTTATTTGCAAAATAAACAATACCAACAATACACCTGTGGGGCATATTATAATATCTACAACAATACGCAACCCCCAAGTGAAATTCTATTAAATTATATACTAATCCAACATGGAAACAGTCGCTGAAAATGACGTATGCGGTATATGTTTAGATAAGCTTACCAAGCCAATACGACTACCATGTAGCCATGAGTTTTGTGCTGAATGTCTGGATGAGTGGCGTCCCAAATATGGTGCACAGAAGTTTCAAGGCGATAAACGAAAGAAGCTATGTCCCGTCTGCCGTGCCAAAATTCCACCAACAAAGGAGATGATGGCGCACTTAAGATGCGCCCGAAATACAGTGAAGATGCTTACTGAAATAGGCGATATCTATACTGAAGATTTTAAGATGAGTCAGGATGTGTTATTAGCATTGGAGGAAGATTTTGGAGATTGGGAGGGTGAAGTATTGGATTATGGCAATGAGGATGAGAAAATAGAACTTCCACTTGCTATTTGTTTGGCTATTGGACGAGGAGATTTGCAAACAGTGATTGATTGGATTGGATCTCCTGCTGATAGAAAGAGATTGAATGCAGTAGAAGATAACAATGATTTTTCTATGATATTCGTTGCCATGATGTTTCATAATTTGGACTTGATGAGTATACTATTACAACTGGGTACAGATGTGCACGACAGAAATGCCAACGGATCGACACCACTTTTCCATGCGGCTGGCAACCCAGAGCATTATGAGAAAGCTCGACTGCTACTAGAGTGGGGTGCCGAGTTTACTGTACCTCCAGCGGCAATAATGACACAAGAGGAAGGGCTGTCAGACAGAGAGTTGTTCATTAGAACCCTAGTCGGGATTGATACGAAGTTAACACCTTTAATTGGGTCAGAGTTGGGCGGTAGGAGATGTGAGATAGTCGCTAACAAAATTACCGGCACCGAAAATGCCGATCCGAAGGATCAAATTTTATTGCTCTTTTACAGGTCAAATTTTTGAGCTTCACTTACAATTTACAATTACAAACACCCTTATCGACACAAAGAATAAACCTCATTGTAGCATCGACTAATATATTGCAGTGATAAATATTATATTAAGGTCTATTCGATTGTTATCACGATCGTCCGCATATTGTTATTGTGGCGGAGCAAGCGAGACCGGCGTCAATATTCCAACTCACAACTCAAAATAATAAACAATTGCACATCATTGCAAATAAAAATGAAGAGGCGGCGCCCCTCCTCTGTTTACCGGCGGCCAATACTATTAATAAACCCATTTCTCCTACACAATAAACAATAACATCAAGTTGCATAATAATTAGATCAATTACCACTCTGATCCTCCAACTGATCATTGCAATTTACAACGATATGTCCACTCTAGTCTCCTCTGGTAACTAGGACTCTCTGACATAGTATTTGCAATGATACTACTACAATATACACACGCCGTGGTCATCGTCGTCATCGTCGTGATATCATCATCGTCGTCATAATATCATATGCACAATATTCACCACTTGTTATTGTTATTTTCAGTCTCGATTGTATTATTAGAGAAAGATTAGCGTTGTGGTTAATATTGGTTGGTATTAGGGTATCATTATTATATCATCTTTAAGTATTAAGGGTATCAGATGATTGTGCAATTGTTTATTGGATGTATTGGGTGATTTTACAATTGTTTATTATGGGTGATTCTGGTGTGGTTTAAGGAATACGAATACGTCGCATGCTGCTTTTGTATATTGGATATATTTATTTGAGGTAAAAGATATAAATATGTGCACCAAACTATACCATTTATTATGTTATTGCTAACAAAACATATCTTTTCTCGTCCTTACCCACCTTTCATCAGTCCAGGCCTTTTAGAGAAGACGTACGAATAGTTGTTATCCTAGAGATACTTCATATTGAGCGTCTTGGCAGCGCTACGGTAATTGGTTGCGGATATTTATCATACCCCTGCAGGAGGTACTTAAGGTCTTCTTACAATGAGGTATGTTACGACTTCTTTGCACTGTTCGGGCGTATGCATCTACGCTTGATTTAGATCTAACGACATACTTCCCGGTGTTTGTTGTGAAGTTTTTATAAACCCAAATATAACTTACAGTTGCAATGGAATCAATATGTACGCCATCGTGTCATCATCATGATTATTCAAGGCGGTAAGGAGTGGAGGAGGATACCACAATTTTAGAACTTTGCAAAAACGTCAAAATCTGCCGTATGAAGAAGCCGCTGATACTCAGCTTATACTACACTCGACGGCCAATCCAATGGTGCAATGGGCGTCGTCATCGATTATCCACATCATAGTCTATTTTCACTGACAACATGGGCATTTAGGATACCGACTTTGAGAGGTATTTTCATCTCTTGTTAAGAATATGGTTAACTTAATGACGAATCAACTTACTCAGCCTGTGGCCTATACTATTGAGCACAACTGAATGCCATGGCTTGGTTGAATTCAGTGTATTGGCTGCACATTATTGTAGGATACCGCTACCACATTAGGTTAGTACTTCATGTTTGATGTTTGATTTTATAGTATCATTTGCGGTATCCTAATGTTTTCTTCTTGGGATAAGGGCTTGTCCTCGTACCTCTGGTATCCTAAAACGACACAAATTACTGCACCAACTTTACTAACACACCTCCTCATAAATTTCATCTTTGGATGGAACTCAAACCTATAATACAACGTCTACCGTATTCTCCAATATCATCACCATCCTTTGTTCCCAATCGTCATAATGAATTTTGCCAAGGTAAGTTGTTGTAGATAGAGATAGAGAGGGTCTTTGCTATTGCTATCGGAAGCGGTCTGTTTCATCTTCTGTGGTATCCTAATGTTCTAATCATTGCACTCTAATGTTTGTTACGGTAGGCATCGCAAGAGATATCGAAACAATCACCAGGACGTACCGATGTTGGTTCAGTAAGTTCATATTGTTTTTTAGAGGGGCTTTGTTAGACATCCCACCGCTGTTCATATCATTATCTTCTGCGGTATCCTAATATACTCTAATCATACTACATCTATTGCTGTCTATTTATGTTAGGCATCGAAGCAGTTATCGACTGCAAGTGGCGACCGCTCGGTCCCTCCAACTCCCAACTCAAACTCGTTGTCAGGCAAGCGCGTCGATCGCTCACCTATGCCTAATAACCAAACTCCTAATGATCGAAGCACCAAGAATCAAAACAATCTCAACACCCCGTCCTCTCAAAAGAAGCGCTTGCAAGCTATGGGTTTATTGACTGTTAATATCTCCAGTATTGATGAATTGACCAATTATGAACAAATTCGTGTTCACGTACATGTAGGTAAAGGCAAGAAACGCTGGGTTAGAGGTGAAGTGGTTGATGCTTTTGTCCATACCTCTGTGCGCTATGTCAGGTTTGATCCTGAATTCTCAGTGCCATTATCCAGCTATCCAGTCACGGATATCATGCGTGTCAATCCTATCCCAATCAAGAATGCCGGTCATCATCAGCCTAAGAATCAGTCTTCAGTGGATGAAGAGGTTGAGGATACCACCCCTAACAAGGTGGCCATGCAAGCTGAAACATCACCTCTAAAGCCCGAAAACGTAGCTGAAACATCACCTCTAAAGCCCGAAAACGTAAGGCTTGAGAATAATGATATTGCTGACAACAAGGCTAGTGATACTTTTGATGGTGATACTAAGATGGAAGATGCACAACTTGATGTTATTGCAGAAGAGGATACCGCAGATGATGAGATTGAGGAGAGCCTAGACGACATCCGGGAGACTACTCAAAACCTCATGTAAGTATTAGAGTACACAGTGTTGTTGTAGTTTGCTTATCTAAAACTCATGTTTCTTCTTCTATATCTCAATACATCAGTTTGTCGTGTATTCCGGATCTCTCCGAGGATGAAGAAATTCGATATGCTTTATTCATCGAACACTATCTTCTCCAGGGGGCTCGAACACTAGCCGAATACCGTGACGGATCAACATTGAATGATCGAGTGTCGGCTGTGCTGCAATTCATACGTGAACAGCGTCAAGAGATTCTCAATCTGAAGTCAAGCTCAGACAATTTGAAAAAGTTATTGAAGATTAAGTCACAAGTACTTTGGTTTGTGATTACAATCTTATCAGACAAAGAGATTAAGGATTCTAAGTTCTTGAATGGTTTTACTGTGCGGTATAAACCAGAGATTGTTAAGATCTTAGCCGATGCTAAAGTTATGATGAAGAACAAGCTTGGTAAGTATCTGTATCGGTATCCTTGCTATTTATACTCATGTTGGTTTAATTATATGGCTGCTAACACTCTGTTGATTACACTTCTCTTCTTATTATAGAAGTCAAGCAGAAAGCCGCGGTTATTCGTGCCGAAGCACGGTTCGCTGGGAGAAAAGCAGTGCCAACACCTCCGGTATCCAAACCTCTAGCAGGAAAGTCCTTCTTTGTAACAGGAGGTGGTTGGGCTAGTGCTGGATTAACAAATCAGGCCAATGCAAAGAGATTGGTTCGTGTAATGGGTGGCACAGTCCTACCTAGAACTGCTAGCAACACAGATGCCACAGCCCATCTCCTCCGTGGTTCTGGTCAAGTTAAACTTCATGGTATCCCACAAGAGCGTCAACACAGCCCGGATTGGCTGAAGAATCAATGTGACTTGGCAGGAGTAGATATCACACTACCGGTATGTATAAGTCTTCGACACACTTGACTTATTCAGATATCAAATGAACTCACTTCTTATTCCATATTCTCTTCTTTTAACGTAGGCTGCCTCTTCCCAATCAACTACAGTCACTACCCAATCAACCAATACCCAACCAGCCTACCCACAAATCTACAAAGGCATGACATTTATGTTTTGTGGAAAATTAGTCCAGGTTACGCCTGATATGATTACGTCTAGAGGTGGCGTTGTTCTCAATCGTAATCAAGTGGTGAGAGATACGACAGTCGTCGTTCGTTTATTTGGTGCAAAATTGACATCAAAGGTGCAACATTTTACCGATGAAAATATATTTGATGAAGAAGATATATTGAAAGAGTGTGGGTATGAAGTTGGAAGTGCCTGGACAAGGTCTCCAATCTTGACCTTGGTTCAATTGTGTAACGATTATCCTGCTGGCCCCACGACTGGGGCTAATCCAGCTCGATGGAATCCCATTCGAGCTGGATTATACGGTAAGTATCCCAACCTTCCCATTGTGTCTAATGATAGTCTCAGTAATAAGGTGGCCTGGTATGAACGGAAGAATGGGAAGATTCCCGATGGCATGTGGCAACCAATGAAATGGAATGAACGGATTGAGGACGCCAAAGCTGCTTATGATGAGCATGGATATCCCTGTAAGTATATCATTGATTTTACTATCTAACTCTTTCTATGAATTACTAACAGTCCTCTGTTCTCATCCATTACAGACTCCGCCAAGAATAAGGCTCTAGAAGCTTTCAAGGATGATGTTATTACCGCTGCCATGCAAGGTCGACTCCAAAGTCAACACCGACTCATTCTTGAGCCTCTTGGATTCAAGTTCGAACGAGAAGACAAGTTGACCTCGCATGCAAAGTGCAACCACAACAAGGGCAAACCTTATAATTATCCTATGAAACAGTGTGTTGTCTGCAACGAAGACATCCGATGTAAGTCCGAGGAAGGCTGTGATAAGGTTCAACTTCGATATGATGATGTAGACCTATGTCGTGATCATTTTATCAAGGAGAATGGCAACACGAGTGCCGAGATCGAGGCAGGTAAGATGATTCATTCAATGGTGAACGAGCTCAATACTGCCAACAAGAACGAGAACATCGAGCTTATCATCAAGCAGCAAGTGGCGTTTGGATCAATTGTAGAAGGCAATTTACGTTATGCCGACTGGATGATTTATGTTTATGTGAAAGATGTGTTAGTATTTGTTATTTGGATCGAAGGAGATGAACTTGAGCATCGCTTTTATGAACCTGCTGATGAGACCGCAAAGGCTGCATTTATTGCAAGCAAGCTTAAGAAACCGGTCCTAGGTGTTCGCATCAATCTTGGCGAGAACCGCAAGTTCCTCGATGCTAAGGGCAAGGCTAGTGTCAAGACAGCCTTGGATTCTATTCAACGTCATGTAAAGAGTGGGGATGTCCAAAAAAATCGTATTGAATATCATGGATACAGCAAGAACAACTGCAACTTGTTACATGCTTGTTTAACTAAGGAGAAGGATCCAAGTTACAATTTCACTATCAGTAAGATCTAAAACTAAAGATAATACCATATGATAAATCATCCGCAATTGAATGGCAGGACATGTGTAGTAGATGAGTATTTTGCCAACAAAGATAGGTATGAGGTTGTTCTGGAAGGGTCAAAGGATACAGTGTTTATTCGTCCTGCTAACTTGAAGCGTCGTGATAGAACACCAACTGATTGTGGGTATTACATCATATTGAAAAAGGGAAGGGTTCAGCGTAAGAATTTTGCCACGAAGGAGGAGTGTAAGACATATGTTGAATCACTCCATGCAAATCAAACTGCAGACCAATTGTCTGGATTGAATATAAGCAAGAAAAATAAAGGAAAGAGAGGCAAGAAGAAGGGAAAGAGGAAGTAGTCTGTCTTCACTTGGTAGCACAATGGAAGGGAAGTTGCTAGTCTATACATTGTAGATCATATCAATATAAACATATTTTTGTATTGATAGATTAAATTTAAGCTAATATTACAGATACATATCATCAACAGGGAGCGCCTCAGGCCTTCGATGATTTCTTTTTCTTCTCCTTCTTACTCTTTTTCTCCTTCTTTGATTTCTTTGCGGAACCAGTCTCCTCAGCGTCTGCAGCAGGCTCCTCCGTAACTTCATCAGCCTTTCGCTTTTTATCCTTCTTCTTTTTATCCTTCTTGCTCTTCTTTTTCTTATCTCCGTTCTCTTCCAGTACCATATCACTAGCCTCGTTATATCCCGGAGCAACAGCCGCAGATTTGGCAGCCGTGGCCTCATACTTGGCAGTCTTGGCAGCACTTAGCTTACCATCCTTATTGGCAAGGATGACAGTACCATCTCCACCCTCAAGTTGACGCAATCGAGCCTCAACCTTGGCACGTCCTTCGTATCCAATGGTAGTATCAGGATGATCAGCCGTTTCATCTGACAAGGCATCTACTCTCGTGGCAAGTGCCGCCTTGGCAGCCAAGACACGAGATATCTTACCCTTATGCTTGGGTGCGGCCTGTCCTACTAATGACGCGTGATATATAAGACCATACTTGGGTGTATCATGCTTGGTTTTAAGAGCGCGGAATAATGCCTTCTCGGCACCAAGGATTTGGACCGTCGATGCTGGTTGTTTGGCTAGGTTCATTAGTGAGCCAGAGTGTGAAATCAATCGTGCACCGACAAGTTCACCAAGGAGGATGGTTAAGTTGGGTGCAATGGCATTCATACGATTCTTCAAATAATCGAATAATTGTATACGATATTCCGTCAATGATAAAACTTGCTCTGCCAAACTTTGAATATTAATAATATCCAAGTCGGATATTTCAGTACCCATGGATACCTCCGCGGCTTCCTTTACGGCAGCTTCGATAGACTCTTCTTCCAATATCTGTGAGAGATCGTATTCTCTGTATTTGTGTCGGTACCCCGCTGTTAGAACGAGCTTTGAGTATTGGGCATTATCATTGACAATCCCTTGAAGTTCTGTGATTTGTGGATGGGAGTGTGGAGGAGTGAGTGTGGGAGTAGTAGTGAGTTAGACACCCCAATATCAAT
>Ga0214477_100769_pt1 | contig 20196 bp, 12 predicted proteins | sample M1_20Mar14CPVII9_FD_165058 | JGI IMG/M metagenome (GOLD analysis project Ga0214477, IMG submission 165058) | Marine eukaryotic communities from Monterey Bay, California, United States - M1_20Mar14CPVII9sort6BwellC16 | ecosystem: Environmental > Aquatic > Marine > Unclassified | place: USA...
ATCTATTGCAATAAAATTGGTATCCTCTACCCTGACAATTTGTCAGGGTAGAGGATACCTATGGTTTGTGCGTAGAAGCTAGCGTACCCTGACATAATGTCAGGGTAAGAAAATTGGTTGGGATATGCTGTCCCAACTTTGAAAATGTCAGGAACTTTGCAGTGGTGTAGTTAACTCCTTGAATCAAATTCCACGAGAGAAATCTTTTTCCCTTGTAGAATTCAGTACCAATGCAAGAGTGAGAAGGACATTAACTAATGCAGGAAATATGTCAGAAATTATCTTAATAACGATATTGATTACATGGGTGGTTATACAAACACTGCAGAGGCAATTGAGAAATGCCAACATACGTTTGGCAATTCAGATAGGCAAAACGTGATTTTATTGGTAACTGATGGTGTTCCCACTCGTCCCAGTGGCGATCCTTTTCAAGCTGCCATCAACGCAGCTAATGATGTAAAAAATCCAAACCGCTCCAATCCTACTTTCCTCCAACCCGTATTATCATTAATGCGGGGGGTAACCCTCAAAATGCAATCAATTTTATGAATAATATCGCTTCGGGGGGAGTCTTTAACATTGACGACTTTGACGACTTGGATCAGGATGCAGTAGCTAAGTTGAAAGCTATTCTTTGTTGAGAGAAAGACTATCATATTTGGAAAAGAACTGGGATTGTAGGACGAAAGAAAGAAAGTTGTAATGAAAGAAAGGCAAACGTCCACCCCATATTGTATTGATTTATTTGTTTAGACCTGTTATTTTAAATAGAGTAATGATAATGCACAAATTTACTCTTTGTCCATTATACACCCGTTATCACAGCTGTAAATACCTTTCTTTTCTACTCTCGTCAATTGATATTAATTGTGCCAGGCACGCATTTGCTTCCTCTCTCAATTCCCCAGCCTCTTCTTCATCAATCCAAGGCAATAACTTATCTAAACAAAGATGTAATCCAATATATGCCCATTTACACTTGACACCCTTACTCTCATCCTTCTTCTTCTCAGAGCTACTCGTCATATCACTTTCTTTCTCGATCTCAAGTAAATCACGAAGTGAATCGGCCATTTCAAATAACAGTCCTACATATTCTTCAACCAGTTCATCTTCGTCTTCTAACTCAGCTAATGGTTCGGCCCATGAAAGAAGAAATCGATGATACCACCATGGAGTTTGATCATCTGGCTCTGTAAATACTGCATTCAACAATATACTTTCCCATTCATCTCTTGCCAATGATAACATGGCACCATACCTCTCGCTTGGACTGATGGTATCGTTACTACTACTACTACTACTACTACTACTACTACTACTACTACTACTACTACTACTACTAAAATCATCAGATGTGGAGGAGGATAATCGTGTTTCAAGTACCAATGGCAACAACTTTGATCGATAATGAAATGCCGATCCATTCGAAAAATTATCTTGGATTTTAGATGTAGTAAAATCCCATTCAGTTGTGATAATCTCTTCCAATTCTTGTTTGGTTAATAGCAGTATAGACTTTGCAATATCATGTTCATTAACTTGATTTGTTGAATTAGATGGGATACTACCCACTGCGGTGATTGCATTCTGTGATAGCTGTGCACCCATTGATACTTTAGTTTGATTCAACCATGATGACCACGAGCCATTGAACATTTCCATATCCGACTTTTCTGTAATAGCCATCTCCTCTTTTATTGTAGAAGATGAACCACAAGAACCTAATATAGCCACCACAAACCGGCGATAATTCCAACAATGAAAGTTACGTTCATCCATTAATAGAAATTGTGCACATAATTCTAATTCTGATTGTAATGTAGATTTCATCTTGTCTAAATGTTGTTTGATGTGCACATCTTGTGCATAATTTTTATCAATCTCATTATCAGTTGTTGGTTTACTTGTAGTTGTTGGATGTGTCAAGTGATATACGAGTGACCATTTACGATGATACCAAGATGAATATGATTTAGGATTACGCTGTAAGCAGTGTGCAGTTAATTCTAGCTCTGCTTTAATATCAATAGTAGTAGTTGGAATGCTACTACTACTACTTTGAGAAACATCGGCTGATAATAACTCCTCGTTTGATACCTCTGTAGGTACATAAAGAAGCATTTCTCTTCGTATATTCCATAAATGAGATGGATCAGGATTAACACTTAACATTTTCTCAGTAAGTGATAGTAACATCTCGGCAGAGACAGGTTTCTGTTGTTTATCCTTCACGTCATCGAATTGTGAAGAAGATACTGCATTACTATTACTGAACAAACGTCTACGCTGTTGCAATAACTCATTACTAAGATGATTCCATTGTTGTGCTTTCGTTGCCAACTTTGTTGCAGCCTCGGGATTTAGTAGACGTGATTTATACTCGTTCCGCTTTTGACCATGCATATTATTCTATCTCTCAAATTTTTGTGTGGATTGTGTTGTGGTAAGTGTGGTATCTAATAATCAGTTAGAGTTTGTGATAGTATGCGGTTAAATTATACAATACCCAGTAAATGTATATTACAACAAATAGAATGTATACCTTATATAATCAAACATAATCGGCATGCAGTGGGATTACGAAATTTATGATGTGAGATAGCTGTGAGAGAGGTTGCAGGCAGCTACTTCTTTTGCAATTTAATGTGAATAGATGTACAGGCTTATGACTATTATTAGAAATACAATTCAAATTGAGTATAATCACTTGTCCATTAAATATGATGAACTTTCAAATGGCAGTGGTACGGTGACCTTCACTGCATTTTAATTTTACTTTTTACTTGCCCACATGATTTTACTAACGCTCTTTGGTTGCGGCGTCAGTATTATAAATTGAGGTTCAAAATAAAGAGAATGGAGCTCGATAAGGACACATTTGAAAGACTCAAGCAGAATGATCCATCTGTTACCCATTTACATACACATTTGGATTGCAGAAGCGGTATTGAAAACCCTAACCGTAGTGATGATATTTTCAATAGTATTGATTGGGGAAAGGATGGATATTGTATATCCAACAACACACAATTAGAGAAGATTGAAATATACATTCTAAGGAATACAATAATCTCATCCAATGGAATAACAAATCAAGTACAAAGATATGTTCTGGGACAAGAAGGAGATAATTTACCAAACAGACAGCAACTTCAAGACTTCTTCTCGTGCATATATCAAAACCGCTCTATTAAAGAATTGTTTATCAATAACATGTGTATTACTGATGATTTTGGCAGTGAATTAATTGAAGGACTATGTGGTCATCATAGTCTCACCATATTACGTTTCGGGCATGTAAGTATTGGATGCAGAGCAATACGGGAAGTATTGAAACATCCAAAGTCCAAAATAGAGGATCTTTCTCTTCAATCTTGTTGGCTTGATGACGAGGGATTTGTAATTCTGTGTGACGCGCTATCGGGCAACAATACTATGAAGCGGTTTCACCTTAGCGGCAACAAAAGTATAACTTCTGTCGGTTGGAGTGCACTTTCAACTGTTTTACAGCACCCAAACTGCAAATTAATTGAATTGGCACTATTCGATAATAGTATTAATGATCATGCTCTGGGAAATGTTTTGAGTAGATCGGCAATTAAAGTTCTAAGTTTAAGTGGCAACAGATCACCACATCGTGGCAACGCTTCAATCAGTAGTACAGGGTGGCTGATGTTGTTCAATCAGTTATCACAAACATCAATAGCCGATCTGAACCTTTGTTACAATGACATTGAAGATAGTAGTTTACTTGGATTAGTTAACATTACCTCATTAAAGTGTTTGGATCTTCAAAACAACAAGTTAATTACTCCGGCAGGCTGGCAGTCCTTCTTCAACACATTACAAGCGAAAGGAACTCAATTAGTGAAGCTCAAAATATCCGATAATAAAGTTGGGGCTATAGGAGCTGTTGCTCTGGGTAATTTATTGAGCAATATGACTGCATTGAAAGAACTGGAAATGAGTGATATGTCACGCGCAGATGATGACTCGGACGACATTACTTCACAAGGTTGGGTATCATTATTCGCTGCATTGCAAAATACCGAGTTGGACTTAGTAAACCTAGACCTTCGGTGGAAACACCAGTAGAAACACCATTGATGATGAAGGGATGCAACTTTTGGTACCCTTAGTTTCAAGTATGAGCTCTCTAAACCATCTGAGTTTGAGAAACAATCGCTTGGTGTCACCTACCGGCAGCCAACTACTGACAGGATTCTTCCAAAGTCCCAGCTTTGTATTGAAATCGCTTGATCTAGATGGCACCAACCTCAATGATGATACAGTGATTGCACTTACAAATGCCTTGGCAGGTAATAAAACTCTGGAAACTCTTGGTCTTGAAGAATGTCGTGATGAAGATGAAGATAATTTGATCACCGAGAGAGGATGGGCAGCCGTTTCTAATCTTCTCTGCAACAAACTTAGTATAATGGACACATACAATTCCAATCATATACTTGAAGAACTTTGTGGTGATAATGAAGACTACGATGATCTCGCATATTATTTGGAACTGAATGAAAACAAGGACAAAGTAGAAGTTGCACGTCAGAAGATTCTACAAACTCACTTCTCTAGTAATGATGCCTCAAAGATTCAAGAGTTTCTTGATATGGATTTGGAGTTGATGTCAACAGCTATTTCTTACATAGGAAGGTCAACTCATGATAATTGGATAGGCAAGAAAGTATCTGGATTTTCTTTGCTGTACAATCTAATGAGAAGAGTTCCAGATCTGTTTGATTCAAGTACTCTTAAGAAGAATTGTGGAGCTAAGAGGAAGCTTGGTCATTAGATGAAACTGTCCATAGGAGATATTGTCTACCAATGAAACTCAAGTAAAAGCAGATCGAGTACCAATCAGATGCATAAAATATTAGACATCTGATTGATAAAACTATAAAGTTATCTGTATTCATATTAGCCATGCACTAACACACTATCTCTACTCTTTTTCAAATACTCAACATTTGACATCAACTGGGGGTATAACAGCATGCAGGTGCTAAAATAGTAGATGTTTGCTGGCATAGTATGGGTGTATAACAAAGTGATGAACACTCCCAGCATGATTGTAGGGCCCTCCACCATACTTTTACAGCCCCATGTTGGCGTTTGTCTTGCCTCAGATCAGGAAAAAATCTTGATTTTCTGTCAACTCTCAGGCAAGTTTGGCCATCAAGTGGGGGTATAACAGCATGCAGGTGCTACAATAGTAGATGTTTGGCATTGTATGGGTGTATAACAAAGTGATGAACACTCCCAGCATGATTGTAGGGCCCTCCACCATATTTTTACAGCCCCATGTTGGCGTTTGTCTTGCCTCAGATCAGGAAAAAATCCATTTAGTTAGATTACTTTGCTTATATAGTTATTTTTATTTGGATGTTGGTATTTTCTAATCAGTTTTCTTTGTTGACTCTACTCATTTCATGGCTCTCTTTAGCCTACCTCTTTCTCTTTCCACTCAAAGTTATGTATTGTTTAGTATCAAACAGTGATGGGACTATCTTGACAATTTGATACATCATTTGAATGCCCTTAGCATCCTTTGCAATAGCACCAAGCAGCCGAGGCAATACTTCATCATCAATGTTTGCAATTTCATGAAGATTCTTATTCTCTGAAAAATAATACCGAAATAGCTTTTGTCTGATCACTTCATGTTTGTTTTCACCCCTATTCAAGTTTAACAAAGTTGTAACTTCATTCGGATCTTCACCATACCACCCGAAAGATACGCCACCACTAAAAGTATGATTTGAGTTGCAGACGCTCTGGATGGATGATTTGTCACATAAAGCCGTTGATAAAGCAGCCCAGCCGCCTTCTTCAGTAACATTAAAACCCATGGAATCTAATGTTTTGAAACTGGTATTGCCATGCAGAGAGGCAGCAAAAGCAATCATTCCTTCATCATTGAGAAGATTTTCATTGGCCCAGCTCATCATATTTAACTTCTCGAGTGTCTCCAATACAGCACCAGGACGTCTAAGGTTAAAAAACTTAACCCACCCAGAAGAAGAGATGTCAGTATCTCGCAAGTTCAGATCCCTCAAAGAACCCATAGCAATCAACGAATCTACAAGAGAAGTGATCTGCTCGTCTCCAATAGTGTTACCTCCAAGATTTAGGGTATGCAATGGCGAACAACTCTGTCCAAGAAAGTCAAAGAACATATCCCAACCAGTCGACGACATGATTAAGTCGGCATGATGAGGGGACACTGCTCCATATATATCAAGTACTTTCAATGATCTGTTTTCAATTAGCTCTGCCAATAGATATAATCCCCCCTCTACTGTAATGTGGTTCTTATGAAGATGCACTTCCTCCATCAAAGAATTTGACTTTGATAAACATCTTGCCAAATATTCCATTCCACCTTCTGCAATTGAGCCGATTGGAGTAGGAGGTTCCCTACATCCATCCATATAAAGCTTTTTCAAACTGATATTGGTGCACAACGCGTTACCCAAAATAACAACCACATCCTTATCCATATCATACTTATCCAGATGTAGCTCTGTAATGCTAGGGTTGGCAGCTAATACCTCAACAATCGTTTTCATCACCCCACTATTCATACCATCACAGTGGTTCAAACCGATACAACGGAGGTTTAAATTGCAACCCGATAAAGCATTTTTTAATACCTCTACTGTCTGAGAGTCTAGTGTAATATCACTGACAATCAAACTGCATAAATTGTTTCGTAATGATGGAATAAGAAGAGTGAAAATCTCTCCCATACACAATAATCCACGAACAATACATCCTTCCATACTGAGATATTTCAGTGAACTACAAGCAGCAATGGCTCGGTAAAAACTACGAGCATTTCTCTCCGCATATCTCCTCTCCCTATCACCTTTTACTTCTGATTCGAATTGGTGCATATCTAATGACTTGAGACGGGTATTTTCAGACATTGCACTTCCCTCTTTACCCCAATCTATATCAAGGGGGTTCATATGACTACTCCAAATCCATATTGAATCACAACTAGGATCATTATTATGCAAATGATCTACCACCTCTTCATCAAATTCCCAAGGATCATAGAATTTTACACGAACTCCATTACTGTCAATTGATGCAATTGATTCTACCGAGCTATTATCACTATTGTCATCATTATTATCTTCATTATTATCACCATTACCAACAACATCACTTCCTACACCACCGCCGTTGATACTGCTACCATTATTCGCCGCATTATCAATCTGCTGCTCGTCAACATCCATTCTTTATTGCACAGAAAAAGTACTAAGTTACTTAGTCTGTTTCTAAAAAGGACACCGCCGCCTCGTCGCCGCCGACTGAAATCTGATATAAATCTATTGCTAAATAAGCTATCTGCCGTTAACCCGATTAATATGGTGAATGGTTACAATATATAAACAAACAAACTCTCAATAACAATATTATGTGATGCGTAGGGAGTGTATCGCCAAAAAACTCAGTCCCGGCCAGTAGCTCTCTCTCACTCCCTTCATTTGACCTTCATAGATTCGAGATCGATAATATTCGATATCCCAATAATTGGAGTAGTAGTTGTGCGGTAGTGATATTGATAGTGGCGGCGGCAGTGTATTGAATTCACTGCACACAAGTATTGTGAAAGTTGTTGTATTATTCTATTGACAAATTCGATATCGTACAATATTCAATATCCTCTCCTATCCAGAGTTGGTGTTACCTATCAGTTGACAACGAAAATGTCAAGTAGTAATATAGATGATGGCGGCGGAGGTAATCCTTTCTTGTACGAATCGATGAGTGTTATTGTTTTGTATTACTTTGCTGCCATTTGTTGTTTATTTTAATATGGATTTTAATATCAAATCATAAAAATGCAAGATTAAACAACTCACACAATATAATATATCTTTCAATACTTAATTACAATAGGATGATGATGAAGATTGTGTAGAGATTATTGGTAATGCACGTAATCCTTTCTTGTGCGATTCGGTGAGTAGTGTTGTATAATAATTACGTGATGCCGTTTCAAAACAATGGTAACAACTCACCAAAGTAATTCTATATACCCCACCCTGCATTTCATTCTTCTATTTTATAGGATGATAGCGATACTTCTGCTGCTAATTCCGTGCATGATATGGATATGGAGGGTGGTGCCATGGATATTGATGGTTTGGATAATACCCTGTCATCTACTTCTTCTACAAACGGTATACAAGGGAGAGAGGGGCATGTCGAGTTTGAATACACTGGACGTGAACCAGTTCCAACTGACGTGACACATGTACGCTTTCATCCAAGTGTCATCAAAGTAGGCGGATATGCTATTGATTATGACAACGACTATGATGGTTTGGCGGAGATTGAGAATGAGTATGCATTCAAGGAATGTCACAAATTAGTGGAAGTTGTATTTAATGAAGGTTTAACCAAGATTGGGAGGTTTGCGTTTATTTGTTGCAAAATTAAAAGTATCACATTTCCATCTACTTTGGAAGAGATTGATATATGTGCATTTAAATGTTGTGATAATTTAGAGGAGGTAGTATTAAATAACGGAATTGAGACGATAGAAGAGATGGTATTTAGTGATTGTGAATCTCTGTCAAGCATTACTATACCATCTTCGGTTACTAATATTGAAAGACATGCATTTTCAGGTTGCAGTAGTATGAGGGAAGTTGAACTCAATGAAGGCTTGAAGAATATTGAAGACCATGCATTTAGTAGTTGCGATTCATTGCAAAGTATCGCGTTGCCATCAACTCTAACTGCACTTGGTGTTGGTGCATTTTCGGGGTGTAGTAGTTTGAGGGAGGTAGTCCTAAATGAAGGGCTAAAAAAGATGGGGGAAAATGCATTCAAACTCTGCACATCATTACAATGTATTACATGTCCATCTTCTCTCATTGAAATTGGCAACAGTGCATTCGAATACTGTCGCCACGGTTTAAAGGAGTTTGAAGTCAATGAAGGGATACAGAAGATTGGGAAAGCAGCATTTAATAGTTGCATTTCATTAAAGCGTATAGTTCTCCCATCAACTCTCATTGAAATTGGCACAAAAGCGTTTTATCATTGCAACATATTGAAAGAAGTCGAGCTATTGGGGAAGATGCATTTGCAAATTGCCAATCTTTAGAGAAGTTTACTTTCCCGAAACTCTCGAGTCGTCTAGAGAATATCATTCAAGTTGGCCATTGGTCAGAAGTGATGGACAAGATTGACGAGGTCCGTTAGTAGAAAGGAGAGGCAGTGAAATATTTGTATCTACTGCATTAACGGAGGGTAGTAACTGGTTACAAGCCAAGCAAAGTCTTCAAAAAATTATACGTTTGATCACCTATTTGAAAAGAAGGAGGCAACATCATTATTTGAATTAGCTTTATGGAAGTTCAAGATGAATCAAGCAAAGGCCAGTGATATTGACCGTGAGGCATATCGCGTTGACGTGCCCGGGCCTGTTAGGGATACTATTCTACATTATCTTCGCCCGGAGGAGTAAGAGAGGATGGGAGAATGTCATCTGTTGATAGTGGAGATATCATTAGTAACAGCTGATTACTTTAAGCATGCGTTGGTACACTAGGGAACGAGAAGGTAGCGCCTAAGAGTACACACGAAGATCACACAAGCATCTGGCAGAGCAACTATATTTTGTACAAAGACTCTATTTATCAGCTAATAAAAACTCTCGAGCATATCAACCAGGAGTAGTCTCACACCTTTGCATTCTCTGTCTGATTTGCGTGACTTGCTATAAAGATTTGCTTGCGACGCTTCTTGGGTCTCGTCTCCACTACTTCTTCATTGGACACTCCCGTACTCTTCTTCTCATCCGTTTCAATAGTTTTGTTACATCCAGTACCTTGATCAACATTGACAGTATTACAAATGGCATCATCATCATCAAGTAGAGCATCCATCGCAGCCTTCTTCTTCTGTGATTTGCCATTTGGACCATGCTTCCAACAGAGCCCTTCTTTTACAGCATACTTTTCACAACCCTCACGGCTACATTTCTTGCCCCCTCCGCCATGCCGTTTGCACAAACCTTTTCTCGATGATTGATTGGTACAACCCTCTTGGCTACACAACTTGCGAGAGCGAGTCTGACTTGCTCGTTTTGTTGGGGTCGGTTGAGGACCGTGACGCCCACAAAGGCCCTTATGGTAAGCTTTGTTATTACATCCTTCCGCGCTGCATCTTTTCTGAACAGCTCCATGCCTAACACAGACTCCATTTCGTTTACTGCCGTTGGTACATCCTTCAATCTTGCACTGTTTGGGCTTGCCACCATGCCGCTGGCATACTCCTCGTCTTAGTACTTGATTTGTACAATTCTCTACACTGCAGATCTTGGGCTTGGCCCCATGCTTTCTACAGACACCATTCTTTAATGATTGATTTGTACAACCAATGAAACTACAATTCTTAGGCTGAGAGAAGGAGGTAAATTTTGTGAATTGTGAAGTTATAAAACATATATCATATGTACAAGTGAAACCTGAGTAAACTTATGAAAACTCACCCTAGCACCATGCCTCTGGCAGACACCTCCTTTGACCTGCTTGTTGGTACAATTCTCAACAGTACATATCTTGCTTTTCTTCGTGTTATTACTTTTACTAACTTTGTTGTCATTAGTTGTATCTACCTTTAGATTAGTATCATCATTAGCAGGCAACTTTTGATCATCATTATTATCATCAGGTTGTTCTCCCAACTGTGTTAATACATCAACCTGCTCCTCCGATAGTATCACATCATCTTTACTTTCTTCTGTAGATGCCATGTGAATGTGTTTGTATTCTTTTTGCAAAGTGATATATTGTACCGTATGTAAACTATATGCAAAATAATAACCTTGCTCCTACTTATATACCCTCCAATGAGTTCATGTATATTTATTATAGACTTCGTCCAACAAATTATAACAATACCTACTATTAAATACTATTTAGTATGGGCGATATGAATATAAATAATATTTTTTTGTGTTTGGTGTTTGGTGGGGTAGGTATGGTATCTTTGTTTTGAATAGTATTTGAGCAGCCCGGACTGGACAGCAATAAAACGTCGATAATACGAAGAAGATAATTGCGCTCCGGTGAGAGTATTCTAGCAGTGAGATCAGGGAAGTAAAGGTGATGCTGATGCTGCAACGCACAACCTTTCAAAATTTGAGGTGTAGGTGCCAACACCAAGTGAAAAATATTTAAAATATAAGCACGCATTGCAACACCATCTTCATTCGATATCGTAGTATGATGCCATGGATGTACACGTTATTCACTTCTTTACATACTTGCTTGAAATAATTCAGCCAAGCTCCACTTTCTTTAATTCTCTATCAACTCTCATGAAATTTTTTTATTGACTCACCTACCTCCTATGATCATCAATATCGTACATGTTCTCTGCTAACTGCTAACGACTTCTATATCTTCGAATCCTTCTTATTAATACCAACTTTTAGTATTGGTGATTTGGTGCTGTTCGGCCGATGCAATAGTATGCTATGTTACTCATAAATAGTTCTCCCTAAGTCCAAATTTATTAGAATTAGAAGGAGATACACAAATCATGACAATATACAGCGGATATCTTGTACTACTATCGACCTTTACATTGAAATTTGTTGCAATTGGATCATTTAATACATCTGGTTTATACCTCGGTCCTTTATCTCAATCGTTTCCCGATTCCAACCAGGGAACATTAGCATTATATTGCACAGTCCAAATCGTTGCTGGATTGGCATCATCATTTGCAGGAGGATTGTGCCAAGACTATTTAGAGAAGAGAGATTTATCATTACAATGGCAGTTCTTTACTGGTGGCGTATTCATGCTATTGGGATTCTTCTGGTCAAGCTTTTCTTACAATATATGTAATGTAATGGTCGGTGCATTATTACTAGGTATTGGATTAGGGTTAGGGGGTTTTATGGCTTCTGGAATTGCAGTCTTGTGGTTTGAAAAGAAAAGAGGAACGATGCTTCTACTCGCCATGACGGGGGAAGGTATTGGCAGTATTTTCTTCTCCAAGGCAACTGCGGCTTTGCTACAACATTATGATTATGTAGATGAATCTTGGCGGCCTACTATGCGGTGGATAGGATTACTATGCTTTGTTCTTTGTAGTATTAGTTCAATACCAATGAAACTGCCATTGCCAGGCGAAGTAGAAAAGTACGAAAAGAGTACAGAAACAAGTGAGGGTGTGTCTTTACTCAATGCTCCGTCTCCAATAAAAACATCTAAGAGAAGCACAAGTGAAGGAGGCATTGTTAAAGATGATTTAGATTTGCACATTGATACGGCAAGAATACGTCAAGACATTATCGAACACAACAAATCATGGAGAAGAAGCAGTATCACCGCTCTTGCAGTAGGTGAAGCAATGAGTGATACCCACAATTTATTAGATTTTCACATTAAAAAACGAGTCAAGAAGAAATGGAAGCGAGCAGTGAGTGCTATAGTAGCTTCTAACCGGCTGTTAGGATCACAAAAACCATTGGAGAGGGTTGAAAGTCAAACGTCACTCAGTGATTTGTCTAGTACAAGCTATACTCTTGGCGAGTTACTACTGTCAAGGACAAATGTATTAATGAATGCCTTTCTTTTTGTGGTATGCTTTGTAGTATTGATATTACAACTCTTCCTGCCTCCATACATCGCCACACTGGATATTGGGGACCACGATCTTGCTGGACATGTCTTGTCAATGATCGGAGTGGGATCATTATTATCCAACCTCTCGCTTGGGAGTGTTGCAGATAGAATTGGTGCCAAACATCTAACAATACTTTCATTCCTGTGCATCTCTGTGGTGCAATTCTTGTGGCCATATGCTACCACAAACATTGGCTTGTCATTCATTGGGTTTTTATTTGGCTACTTCGTATGCACGCTGTCATCATTACCAATCATCATACTTGCTGATGCATACTCAGAGTCTCCAGAACATATACTAGCGCTGAGTGGCATATCGGCAATGGTTAGATTTCCAGGATATATGTCGGGGTGTGTCATAACTGGATATCTAATCGAATGGTCGGGTGGATATAAATTGGCATCTATCTGTTCGGGCATAACAACACTAATAGCCACGGCATTTTTATTCTGCCTCCCGTCACCAGAAGAGCAACAAAGTATGCTCACAGAAAGATACGGAAAGTGAGAATCAGATGAAGTCAGTAGAGTATATGCTCACATGTAATATAATACCTCCATTTACATATCAGTCACCTCTCTCTTCATCCTTTATCTATGGAAGAAGATAGAATTAGAGAGTCTAAGCTCTTAGATTTCTCGAATTTACACATCAGTCACTACTCTTTTCCCTCTCTCTCTTCTCAGCCTGAGCATCGCAGAAACAACCACTCTCCTCAAAGTTTAGTATAGGCCTAGTTCTATCTGAACTAAATCTATCTAGCTCATCTGGAACACATTCATCTAGCAATACAAAGGCTCGTATATCAAACGATCGTCTTGGTGATGTCAACTCAGTAGCAGCAGGAGTAGATATAGCACAATGCCATAAATCAGATGGCTGTTGAACATTCCTATCATATTGATAAAACACTATCACTTCATCATTTGTTGTATGTGGGAATGTATACCATTTACTTTTGTTCATGTTTGGTGAAACATTTGGAAAAGCTTTTGTATTAGTGTCATATCGTGTTGATAAAATTGCAAGTGGTGCATTGGATACAGGTTCTTCTCCTATATTTCGCCAAAAGTTTATTATTGCAAATCGTTTATTGTTTTGTATTATATCATTTGCCACATCTTCTTTGTTGAACTTTCTTGATGACAATAACTTGTTCTTGTCAACAATATCAAGCACATCTTCGATACTTTCGTAAGCACCAACATCTGTATCGATATGTACCAAAGATGCAATATTGGCCGTTGGTATTACATCTGATCCATTCTCTGTAGCACGTGATATTTCTAATTCTGTACCTCGTTGCATTGGATTCCAGAAACAATAGCTACTAATAGTTGTTGGGAATAGATTGTGTAATATACTTTCAAGTTTTGGTAGATAGGTGCTTTGTATATCATTCATATTTGACCAATCTATAGTATCATTTGATAGTAATGGTGATTGTATTATAGCCAGTCCATTATCAATAAGCATTTCCTTTGCATTGTCATTATATTGAGAAGATTGCAATACCCTTCCATTGTAAATTTGATGCTCAACTATCGATGATGCACCGTCTTGTGTAGAAGTAGCAAAGTAGTTTGATTGATTGTAATGTGCTCTTATATACTCATTTGCAGCTGAATAATCTATGTTTGCTCTTGTATATACTGCCTCATCTTCTGTATTATCGCTCGATAGAGATGACGGCGAACGTATCATTGACTCTTGATCTAATGTTGCAAAACTCGTAATTTTTTCATGATATGATTGCTGTCGAATATATCCTATACTATTGCCATTACCGATAAGAAAACCATTGACACTGATAATAGTACTACAGTAACAGCATAATAATAATACGATTGCATGTGCTATTCTCCACCACATCTCCTCTCATTATATCGGCTGCAAACAAACAACACATCCGCACATCATTTTCTCGAAGTGTCACATCTCACTACCAATTGAAAACTTAAGCCTATTATACGCCCCTATTATTACTCTAGCATTGATATATCAATCGGTTATATCCCATATGTTTATATGAATAATATTTATATGTCTAGAGGGGTCGGTCATTATATCTATCAATCATCAATCTCTCTCAAATATCAAAATCTCAAGAACTCACATAAGTAAGTCGATATCATATGTATCGTATCATAACTAACAATAATGCAATGGTTAAATAAGGTAGACGATGCATTAGATTGGGTATTAGGACCTGCAGGTGGAGAAGAAGAGGGCGATGGTGATGAAATTGCACGAGCAGCAGCTGAAGCAGTGCAATCATCTACACAATCTTCATCAATTGTTGTTGATAGGCCCACTTCTTTATCACATCATGGTATTGCAACGAGTACTACTACTGATAAATCAACATCAGCAAAGAAAAAGGGTAGTGTATTAATTGATATTGAGAATAGTACACCCGGCGGATCTCCTCAAAAGAATAATAATGATACCAACACATCTACAACTACAAACGATGTCAATAAGCAGCCCCCACTATCTGCTGCATCAGTTAGAAAGTCTCCAATACCACCCCCTCCACCTCCTTTGGAACAAACGCCAACTAAAAAGAATGTATCAATAATATCAAGTCCATCAACACCACCATTGGCTGCTGCAACAATATTGGATGATTCACATCATGTGTCTAATAATGATATTCTGCAAGAGAAAGTTAATGTTGATAATAGTAGTAAGAATGGTGTAGATAGAAATGAGGGGTTTGTGACAGCAAATAATGATGATACGATTTCATGGAAGTTGAATGCTGCTAAGAAGGCTGCTAAGAAGGCTGCTGAATCTTCAATAATACAGCAACAGCAACAAGCTGCTCACCAAACTCCAGTAAAACTACAACAACAAGCTGAATTACATCAGTTAGATATGACTACATCATACAGCAGCAGTAGCAGATCTCGTATGTACAGCAATACAGAGCAAGAACAAAAAGCACCAACAACACCATTGGAACATTTAGCAATATCATCAAGTCCGGCACCTAAAAAGGTTATAATGCGGGGTCGATCGTCGAATAATGATGATATAACCAATAGTGATTCAACAGATGATATGGAGAGTAGTGATGATATTAAAGTGGGTATACCGCCTCCACCTCCGTTGCCAGTGTTTAAGGAAGTAGTCAATGATAAGGATGTAGTGACGCAGTTACTTGATGATAGTGATAGAGATACACAGCAACAACACAAACAACAGAGTGTACAAAGGAATGAAGTACCAAAGTCACCATCCAATTTTATCATTGAATTACCAATACAACAGCAACAAAGCAGTGATGGACAGCAGAAAGGTGATGATAATGAACCATCACCATTAAAAATGCCAAGAAGTTCAATACCATTGCCACCACCATTGTGGAATAAACAACCTGGTATAACCACTTCAAGTTATGAAAACAACAACAGAGTTGTATCTCAACAACAGCAGCAGCAGTTAAGACAGCAAGCAAGACAGCGTCCTACACCTAGACCAACAACAGCTACTAGAAGAGGAAGAGGAGCAGTTAGACCAACTCCCGGAGTTATAAGACGGAGAATACGTCAACCATCAATATCACCTCCTGATAGTCCATCTTCTTCTTCATCATCGTCATCAGATAATGCCAGTGTTGCTGTCGAGAATAATGAAGAGGCTGCAACAACAGCATTATCAACAACAAATACTACTGCAAAAAAGAATATACCACTGCCATTACAAAGTGTAACTCTTGATAATGAAGATCATAATGATGTAGATAGAGGAATATCGGACTTGAGAATGTCAGAATTGGATGTTGTTAATGATGTGAAATCGATTCCGCTTCCTCCACCGCCACCGGCTAGTAATATGAATAAGTCAATACCACCACCATCACAAAGCAAGGTAGACAAGCCAACAAATGTAGATAGGGCAGTGTCAGATGTAAGTTCTGATGATTGGAATGATAATAAGAAGTCATCAACACCAGTAATTGTACCACCGCCACAACCTCCACATGATCATATAACACCCATTACACAAAATAGAAAGTCGTCTTCATCAGTAGTACAACAGAGGAAAACGACATTGTCATCTGATTTAACCTTTGATGATGAATTGAAAACTAAACAGAATGAAGATCTTACTAAAACAGAGGAAGATTATTCAGCAGCAGCAGAATCAACACCTAGTCAAGAAGAAGACAAAGAAGATAAGGAAGAGGAGGTATCTGGTAATAACGAGGGCGTGGCAGATACAATTACAAATTGGTTTAGTCGAATGGGATCTACAGATGGAGGAAAAAAGAATGACAAGTCAAAGGATGACGATAAGAAAGATGACGACAAGTCTGACGACGAAGACTCATTCCATTCTCAACAGAGTAATGATGATAGTGAACTAACTGGTTCTAATGAAGCTGATGATTTTGCCATACCATCACCAAGCTATACACAAATTCAACAGCAACAAAACGATTTATCTTCTTGGGATTCATCATTGAATCGATATGGTTTCTTCCATGTTAGATTATTACGTGCTCAACGTCTTCCATGCGCTCCTGGTTCATCTATTAATACAACATTGTCATTACAACCATGGACAGGACGGATTGTTATACCAACATATGTGACATCCGATGGACCAAGAGGTGCAGGTGTTTGTTTACGATGGGATAAACCATTTGATCAAAAGAAAAAGCAACGACGAAGAGGTGGTGGATCAAAAGAAGGCAGCAAGGATGGAGAATCTCCCGATATAGGAGGAGAAGAAGATATAAACTCACATTCAATGGTACATGCATACAACAATGAGGATACACCGGTACCTACAATATATTTAGAATTATCAATATCAACATTGGGTGGACTTCGTGATAGTTATATGTGTTCGGTATCAATTCCTTGTCATGAGTTGTTACGCAATCCACGGAGTTGGACACATAAGTGGTATCCTGTGAGTCTTACACAAGGATCAGATCAGTTGAATAGTGTTGTAGATGATGCAACTGATACTCTACCACTGATTCTATTAGAAACATGCTTTGAACCAAAAGAGACAAGGACCACGGCAGAAACAGTCGACGAGACAGAACAGTTAGTTCACATATCTGAAGATGATACACTTGGATCGATACCTCAAGTTATACGTCAAACGACAACAGTTGATGATGAAAGTGTCTTGACATCCACAATCATACCACGCAACCCCAAGGTTACCAAGTCACACTTGCTCCGTGTCAAGACTTTCTGGACACCGGCATGGTGTGCAGTATGTTCCAAGTCTCTCATAACCGGCTGGTCATCTGGTAAAAGCTTTGAGTGTGAGGCATGCAGTATATTCTGTTGTAGAGATTGTCAATTGCAAGTCGATGCACGTATTCCCTGTGGATCAGAGCTTGCTACAATTGCCGTGAAAAAGGCACAACAATATCAAATTCCTTCGTTTGGTGATATCATGACAAAGGTTGCACCGAAGCTTGATGAGGATCAACAGGATAAGTTTTCATCGGATGGAGTTGGGGGGTCAAAACAGCAGCAGCTGCAACGTCGACAATCAAGTTTGAATAAACTTAAAAGTGAAGGACGATCCATAGAAGGGATTGGAATAATGAACATTAGAGTGTTGAGGGCATGTCTCTTTGACAAGACTTTCCCATCAGAAGCTGAACCAAGTGAACTGTTCAAATCAGACTACAATCTACGCAATGGTGATCACTACGTCCGTGTATCATGGCTTGGTAGTAAGGAGACGAAGCGTACCAAGACTGTGTTACAAACACCCAAGCCTCTCTTTGATTCCGAGGAGATGATATTCGATGTTCCTCACTATGGTATGGAGTACAAACTTGAAGTAATTGATGCAAACACAGACAGACCCATTGGCTCTTGCCTATTGTCAGCACAAGGCTTACTTCAATGGCAACGAGATGAACTGTTAGCAAAGAAGGAACGACTACTATTATCCTTTCTTCATCTAAAGCGATATTCCGAGCCCCGACGGATCAAACTCGAGTTAAGGACAGGTGTCAAGGATGGCTTTGGATTAAACTTCTACAACTCGGCAAAGTCAGCAGACGGCCCTAACAAGCAACGTCCTGGTGAAATATCAGGATGGCTAGAACTTGATGTTCATTTAGAAGAAGATAGACAATTATTCTACTCCGCCACTCCAAGACGTTGCCCGGATAGAGCAGAAGAAGAGTTTGATATTGCTCTGATTCAACTTCATATTGCCAGGATAACAGCAATCTTTGAGAGTATGCAGAAGATGGTATCCACCTACATGTATGTTATCGGCTGGGAAGATCAAAGATTGACAGGAGGTTCATTGGTAAGATTAATCATTTGTTTTCTATCTTGAGATCCACAGACACCTCAACTAACACCGCTTCTCTCTTCTCGTAGATGACATTTGTCGTCCTCACTCTGGGTTTCAATATAGAATACCTTGGGTCGTTACCAGTTGGTTGTCTTGTCTTGTACATGATGCGCCTTGCCTACCTAAGAGTAACAGGTCAGTTCAAGGACAGATGGACTATGCAAGAAAAAGAAGCTCTCATCAAATCAGAAACAAAGATTGAGAAGAACCAATCTATCTTTAGACCGCTTGGACTACTTCATGTTGGTGATCTACAGGGAAAGAACCTTAGGTCAAGAGATTTAGGCTTACCAGGTAGCTTTTATGCATCCATAATGTACGATCCTTTACGTTATGCACCATCAGATAAAATGAGAGCATCTCTGATCAAAATGGACTCATCAAGTGGATGCACACATGAAGTTGGAACAACGATTAGTCCAGGTATTACTTCCAACCCGGTGTGGGAACAGATGCAAGAGAGTACCGAGTTAATGAGGCTTAAGCACTTACTGCCTGATGATCGTATTTGGGGCCAGAAGGAAGACATGGACACATCTTTATCATATCCAATTCTACAACCACTTACAGACGGAAGCTTTATTAGTAATGATGATGATGAGCAAGCCGTTGGCCTCTCGTTGATGCCTTGGGAACAGTCATTTGGTGCAGTTGTTATACAGGTTCGTTTCAGTGACGTTTTAGGGATGGAGTTGTTTGATAATACACTGGGTGAGGTTGTTATTCCACTTGCCAAGCTTGCCGGAAGTGGAAGGACAGTCGAAGGCTGGTTTCGTCTGCTTAGTGTTGGTACAACAGACACTATACCAGGCGAGGAGTCACCAGACGAAAGTGCAGTGGAACTAGAAGGTGAAGAATCAGAAACAGAAAGTGAAGAAGGTGAAGACTCGCCGGCTCCTGTTGTGGCTTTTCCTGAACTGTATGTTAATATCAAATTCTCTTCAAATGCTCTCAGCGGAGGAGATGGTATGTCTCCATCAGATGATATGGAATCTTTCAAGGTTATTTGTGAGGAAATGTCTCGGACTGCATCAATTGCACAATCAAATAGTATAGGGGTGATTGGATCATCTCTCAATACAATCAATACTGTGCGGACTCTCGGAGGCAAGCTTCAAAATCAAATCAGCGTTGTGGTGGACATGGTTGAGCGAGTTA
>Ga0214477_100770_pt1 | contig 20187 bp, 22 predicted proteins | sample M1_20Mar14CPVII9_FD_165058 | JGI IMG/M metagenome (GOLD analysis project Ga0214477, IMG submission 165058) | Marine eukaryotic communities from Monterey Bay, California, United States - M1_20Mar14CPVII9sort6BwellC16 | ecosystem: Environmental > Aquatic > Marine > Unclassified | place: USA...
GACCACAAAAAGGTGTTTGGTCTATACCATATTTTGGTCTACACCAAATTATGGTGATTGTGAAAAGTGGTATAGACCAAAAAGTGGTGTAGAGTAGCTTCGGCAAAATCTAGTGTAGACCAAAAAGTGGTATAGACCAGACATAAAAAGTGGTGTAGATCAGATAATGGTGTAGACCAAAAGTCATCTTGCGGTTACCTAAGGGAAACAAGGGGGAATTCCAGACTTAGGCGATTTTTTTCATGCTATTTTGGGGAGTACTTCCAAAATCACGACATATTATGTCTGATCAGACACCAAGACCAAAAGTGGTGTAGACCTTTTGATGTGCCAGATAACTGACCTCATTTGGATACACTTGTAGGGAAGTCTTAGGTTGCAATGCATCGTTAGGATATACCGATATCGAAGCAAAAGGGCAACCCTGATTAAAAATCGATCTATGTCTGTCCGTCACCCGACCATTCATTTTTTAGTGCTACTCAAATTGCAATGCTTATTGGTACGTAGTGGGGTAAGCACTTCTATTGGAGCGGGGTTGTGGGTCTATGTGGGAACCGCGCTGGTGAGGCCTACAGCCACGTCAAAAAGGGTGTTCCCCACCATCACGGCGTAGTCCCCAGAGGGGACCCCAGCGCCGTTCTGTTGGGGAACACCCTTTTTGACGTAGCGGAACCCAACCACTCGCTTATACTTTTGATAAAATTTGCTTAACCCTAATGACATAAAGTAGGTTTCTGAGGATACTTGCCTCCGGTATCCTAAACTTGCCTCCACTATCCCAACTTAGAGAAAAAAAAAGAAAAATGCCAAAAGGACTCGAACTATGGTCGAAATTTGGCGAGTGATGTCATCGAACCACTCCGCCAACCAACCGACGAAATACCTACAAAAGCTGTAGTATATAAACACACTAATAGTAACCAGAAACCAAAGTAAGAAAACGGTATTCAGAGTCGTTGTGACAAATTGGGCGACAAATTGGGCGACGGACAGACATAGATCGATTTCTAATCAGGACTGTCCATTAGAATTTCCAGCACCAATAGTTGACCGAGGTATGACGGTATCTACTGATGTAATTGATCACCGCACAGGTGATATAATACATGCTACGAGTGTTTTAATGCGAGTACATGTACATAATAAATTATGTACATCAAGGAGGCAACATCTTATGTGTGGTAGTATCGATTTGCCGGATAAGGCATATTGTGTAAGGAAAAAGTTAGCAGATACAACCTATGGATCTATACGGTTATGTGTTGTACTAAAGAGAGTGAGCGACAATGTTAAGAGATTTGCAAGTAGATTACAAGGGGGAGAACAATGTATACCTCAATGGGAGACAACCGATGAGATGGTTGCAATCAAAGTAACTAATTGGGATAGATTGCAGTCACTTCGGGGCCGTCATCTTGTTGATCCGATCAAAGAGTTGGCAGCACAACAACAGCTAATTGGAGCAGATCATCCACACGTCATATCATTATTGGATACACTTCAAGATGAAAAACATTTGTTTTGTATCTATCCTTACCTCTCGGGAGGAGATCTATATGGTGCGGTGATAGATGAGATGGCCAACTCCTCTACTGATAAGATTGATGAGTCTCTTGCAAGGAAATGGTTTAGACAGATATTGTGTGCTGTTAGTCATTTACAGAAGAGAGGGATATGTCACCGAGGCATCAGTTTAGAGAATCTGATGATTGACGAGGACAACAACGTACAACTCATAGATTTTGGATTATGTTTGCGAGTACCTTTTGATGATTCCGATAATTCAAACTTGGTTACTGATGTTAGTGCAAACACATCTCGTAGATTAATAAAACAGCAGGGCAAATGTGGATATTGGGAATATATGGCACCTGAAATGGCAAGCGAAGAACTAATGTTTGATGGATTTGCAACCGATCTATGGTCAGTAGGGATAGTATTGTTTGAACTTCTTGTTGGTAGAAAGCCTTTTGGTATAGCAGATCCAGTCGATGAGAACTTCAAAACGATATCGATCGAAGGTAATTTAGCTGGGCTGTTGAGATTGAAAGATATCGATATTTCTAGTCAAGCTATCAACTTATTGCAAAATATGTTGTTGCATGACCCTGCTAAGCGTTTGACTTTGGAAGAGGTTGTAGACCATCCTTGGGTGCAAGGTAGTTATCGGAAGCCTCAGCCAACACGAGAATCTCATATTGAAGAAGGAAGTAGCTGGTTCATGAAAAGTGCATCTATTGACGAATTGATGGAAAAGCCACTTGTACTTGATGACTGTTTTCCAGAACTAACTCTTGCAGATTCGACGGCGTCTACCGCAGATATGAGTGATCCATCTGATTGCTCATCATCCCGAGCCCCTCATAATCAATACGAGGTAAAGTTGGATACATTGCATGAAGTTCATAAACAGAGGAAGAAATCTTGGTTTCGGTTCAAGAAGCAAGCAAAAGCAACAGCCAGAATGCGAATAGACTCGGAGTTATGTTAAAGCTATTTATGTATAATTCTTAAATGATATATTATCTATTCAGTACGTACATAATATAATGCATGTCCTCTTCTTCCTATGAAGCCTCGTTCCTCCTGTTCTTCTTATCAAATCAATTGTAGAACACTAGACGAGAGCAGAGTATGGTACTTTCTTCATTGACCACAAGCACATATCAAGCCGAAGATCTCATAACCGCACCAGAAGACCTTTGATAAAAGTACAACTTTTGCCGACAAGCGATACTTAGAGATCCTTACTTCTTTTGATGCCTTGAAAAATCGAGTAGCCAAACACTTGTGGTTGTATATGTCATCTGAGAAAGACAACACCCACAGATCTTGCGTTTCACCTAGCGACATATTAAATCCATTCTTCCTCTTAAGCCTTGACACAATTCTTCATATTCTTCTCAAGTATATCTCTCTCGTGCTATCAGGAAGTTAGTGGAAGAAGAGAAACGCATGTAAATGCAGATGTCATTCAATAATGACTCATAAGTAAAAGCTAACTAAGGAAGCGCAACCCAAATAGACTAAAACCCACATCTCCTCATTCTAAACAACCGGCCAAATTAACGACGGCCACCCCTTCTACTATCATCTCCACCCCTACCCCTACTATCAGGACGCCTCTCATCACGATTCCTGTTGTCTCCATAGCGACTCATATCATTTCGTCTATCTCCTTGACGCATACTACCCTGCTGTGGACCCCTATCATTTCGCATTTCTCTGTTGTCTACGGCACGGCCACCTTGGTATGGATTGGGTCCCCTATTATCACCATACGATCGATCTGGAGGAGGAACACGATCAAATTGACCTCGAGGAGGACCGTTCATATTAGGCCGGCTATCTTGTGGCCTTTGTTGTGGTAATCTATTCCCTGGGTGCATCCTTTCACCTGGTCGCCCTCCCATACCCATGCCTTGAGGTCGTCTATCGCCAGGATACATTTCTGGGCGGCGATCACCGCCATATTCTCTTTGAGGCATCCCACCGGGAAGTCCTCTATCCATGCCAGGAGGACCTCTTCTATCTTGAAGTCTTTCTCGATTCATATCTCCATGTGGCCTATCTCGAAGGTCTCCAGAAGGGCCATATCTTCCTTGAAACTGTTGACCAGAACCCATTTGGTTAGCTCTGGGCATTGATTCTGGACCACTGGGACGTTCATAAGGCACGTTTTGATTCATACGCGCCGACTCTGGACCACTCGGACGTTCATACGGACGGCCTTCAGTGCGCTGGTTATCAATAGGACGGCTCTTGTCTCTTCTATCAGAAGAGCCTCTACTTTCATCGCGATGACGCTTCTCTCGACTCTCCGTACGCCTACTACTATCATCTCTATCTCTGTGCCTTTTCTCTCTACTTTCATGTCGGCCACGTTCATCCTTGTCCCTCTCACTTCTGCGGCTCCTACTCGAAGTTTCATCTCTACGACTGCCAAACGAAGTACTGCGGTGACGCTTATGTCTTGATGAGGACTCACGTGAACGTTTCGAATCAACACTCCTATCCCTCTTTAAATGATCAGATGAACGATCTGAATCCTTCCTTCCCGAAGCACGATCTCTACTCCTGTCCCTTTTCCTACCAGACGATCGTTCCGACCTATGATGCTTTGAATCTGAACTCTTCCTATCCCTCTTCTTATGATCAGACTTTGATTTGTCATCTCTTGTGGATGACCTTCCTGATTTATCATCTCTTGTAGAGACCCTCCCCGATCTATCTCGTTCATCTCTCGAGGATGTTCTACCCAATCTATCACGATCCTCTCTTGATGACGTCCTACTAGATATATGGCTATCCCGCGAGGATTTCTTCTTATCTTTTCTTCCTGATCTGCTCTCATCATCTCCATTCTCCTTCTTCGTGGCACCATCGTCATTACTTGGTTTAATATCCTTCTTAGGCTTCTTAACCAACTCACCTTTCTTCCTAATAGGGAAACCCAATTCCGCCGCACACTTCCTATGATACTCAACCAATCCCTTGATAGGTTCAACTATACCCCACCAACTCAATGGCCATTCCTTCGGTCCATTGGGTGGGAAATCTTCAGGGAATATTGGTATATACTTGTTTGGTAATGGTGGTACCATAATATTATTTGATATTGGATCAATGTCGAAGAAATCATATTTATTCTCTTCATTGGTTATGAAGGAACCAAACTGTTTGTTTTATTAATAAATGTAAAAATAGTACCATGTGTGTATGGTATATAAAAAGTTTTTGGTTAAAGTTATATAATAATTTGAATACATGTATGTCTTGTCTAACCAAGGCATATAAAACGTCACATTTAATATCATTTAAAGATCTTATAACCAAATTTAAATACCCCATACCCTCCTCATTATACCCTCCCGTACCAACACTAAAACATATACAAAGCACACATCAAAAGATACACTTACCACATCAATCCTCCCACCCTCCCTACTACCTCTCTTACCATCCCTCTTACTTTTCTTCATGGGTGGCGGTGTACCCAACAAACTACTACTTGCCGCGGTAGATGAGGAGAAGGGATTAGCAGTTAATATCTTATTCTTCTCAATCTGTTCCATAACCTTGTTGGATATCATTTCAGTGGCTGTATCCAAATGTCGTAATGTCTTCTTTTGTATATCTGTTAAGGGTAGTGGATGGGGCTTGGGTTGCATTAGTTGAGACATTTTAAGTTGCCATGCATCATACTTTGATATATGATGTGGATCAGCAGTGGTTATATTGGTAGTGGATGATGGAGCTGATATATTGTTGGGATTTGTGGGAGGTGGTTGTGTCATATCTGGTGGAGGATACTGTTGTTGCATAGCGTTAAATTGCTGCTGTGGCATACCCTGTGGCGGCGGACCTTGATTATGAAATTGTTGCTGATATTGTTGATAGTGTGGATGATTTGGCGGTGGCCCTTGTTGATGATAAGGTTGATTATAATTTTGATGAGGAGGTCCTTGTTGTGGTTGATTTTGATGTCTTCCATTTGCAGGCGGAGCACCAGCAGCCGGGGGAGGGGGAACCATATCACTTAATAATAAAGATGGTATGGCATATATATCACTGTCCTTCCTTTAATAGCGCCTCCCTGGCCTACTCAAGACAAAGCATTTACATTTTGTTGGCTTAGCAAAGGTGAGAAGGTATGATACTCGAAGGGGTATCCTTTCTTTTGGCTGCATTTGAGCGAGTCTACGATAGGTACGGTCTCTCCCTCAACTTTGCCACCACCATCCTGCTAGGAGCAATCTTGGAAAGTCGATTAGCCTCTAGTTAGCGTTGCATGCAATACATACTACCCAACTAATGCCACTACGGATAATACGGTTGTCGGGTGTAAATTATTGCAACAATCTATTGCAGTTTACTATTGTTTTAGTTTTAATACAATAATTGCAAACTCATTACTTGCAAGTATAATACATACTAACAAATTGCAATATAAACATTATGTCGCCGCCGATATCCAGTTTAGATGCAAACCCTAATGACGATGACAATATCAACTCAAACACAAACGATGTTTCAAACCGTGCTAAATCACATTGGAACTTTGTTAAATCATTACATGCTACACAAAAGTCATCGCAAAATCAACTATTCAAGAGTGGTGATAATATATCTCTAACAACCGCCGAGGCTACATTTCTAAATATGATTACAAAAAGTAAATTGGATGATGATCATGATAAAGTTGTAAAGAGTAGTTTTAATGGTGGAGGCAATAAAAGTATTATGTCTGATGATGATAAAGAAACAACAACAGATGGACAGGATGAAATATCTGGCTCGTCACGACAAAGGGGTACATCACAATTTACTCATCTCGTGCAGGCCGCAGTGGCAAAAGAAAGATTGCGTACTGCAATCTCTTCTCGACTATCTGAGCTCCCAGACAATGAAGTTAAGTTTCTGACAAAGTTGGTCAATAACAAGAGTGTATCATTAGAAGCTTTGGAGAATACTGTACATGTATTGAATAATGATCCATTGTACAATCCTAGTCTAAGAAAGGATGATGAAGATGAGGAAGAGGATGATATTGAAGATAGACGAGGTAACATGAGACGACAAGCTAGTGAACATAGTAGTAGACACTTTGACAAGCTGATGAATAAATCGGAAAAGGCAAAAGTCATCCCTGCAAGAAGATTGAATCGCAAAACGAGTGTTGCAGAGAGTTCTGTTTGGAAGTTGGCAACAGCTGCCGAGGATAATATTGATGACAAGATGGATGAAGAGGAGACTTTATCCAACTCAAGAACTTTTAGAAGGGCAAGCAGACACGAAAAGAATATGTTTAACTTGGTTCGTGGCGAGTCCATCAAGATGGTGAATAGTGATGTACTCAAAGAACTAGAAGGTCTTGAGGACGATGACGGACTACCGGTCAAATCGACCAAGAGAGGAGATACCATGGATCCGCTATGCATGGCTGTCCCGATGGAAGAGACACCAAGGATTACTCACAAGACATTACCCAGTGTTAAAGATGAGGATGAGAAGATGAGTTTGGAGTTAGATGTGGAATCCAATAAAGCTTCTATAAACGAATCATTTGTGGCCGGAGATCAAACAGAAGAAGATGCGGCACCGAGTTTCATTGCATGTTGTGGAGCTGACATGTCCATTTTCAATATGTTGAAGGAGCCATCTAATGAGGAGAATGAAGATATCAACCCTATATCGTCTTCTCAAAGCTTTGACAAGGATAGTTTAGAATCTAAAAAGCAATTCCTACACTTGGAGCATGAAAGACAGGCTCTAACTACATGGATGGGGAAACCAGAAGATTACCCCATCTTGGGTTTAGGGAAGAAGCAAAAGAGTAAGCAGAGCAAGTCGAAGTCAATAGCTGCAATAGACGAAGAGGAAGAAGACATTGTTGAAAGCGAAGAAGATGATAACTCAGATCCATTAGAACCACACGTTTTGTCTCCCCTTTTAATGAAGTGCATGCGAGAGTACCTACCATATGCGTTACGGGAGGAGAACTTTTGGCTGAAATACTCTTTAGCTCGAGATGTGAGTTGCTTGTTGTATGCATATCTTGTGTCTTTGATTAGTTGAACCCAATGAAATACTAACTCATATTCTTTTCTTTAATTACAGGGCGCAAGTCTAGAGGCCATCTACAGTATCATGAGACATAGTAGCCATACCGTACTTGCAATTGAAACTACAACTGGAGAAGTCTTTGGGTCATTCACATCAAGTCCCTGGCGTCCAAATGGTAACAGCTATTATGGATCATGTGAAGCATTTGTTTGGCAGCTGAGGAAGACTCGTCAAGATAGTTGTAATTCACTGGATGAGTATATCTTAAGAGAAAGCTCATTAGAAGTCTTTAAATGGTCTCACGCGGGTAATAGGAATGTCCAACTGTCCAACACAAAGAAGCTCTTTGTTGGTGGTGGCAGTCCTGATGTTGAAGAAGATATGATGAGGCAAGATACCAACGAGAATGAATCCGATGATGAGGTATGGGGCATGTCCATTGCATTAGATAATGAGTTACTTCATGGTACATCAAGCAGATGTGCAACATTTGCCTCGAACCCTCTCAATAGGAATTCTGAAGTATTTGAGATCATGAATTGTGAGATATGGGCGTTAACTCCGTGCATGAATGAAGAGAGTGCTGAAGAGCTAGAACTTGGTCGTACATTCGTTATGGGTGGTACTAGCATATGTTGAGATTAGATAAAAGCAAGTATAAGTACTATTGTTGTTGAATCTTTATTATACATTCTTTATTATACATATCTTGTGCGCTAATTATAAGCGGCCGTTCATCCTAGTTATATCATACATCTACTACACATCGTCCAACCTACTCTTCAGACTTATGGTGTGGAAATAGAGTTTCAACTTCATCATCGACAGCATGAACAATTGCATCTTCCAACTTCTGTTCAGCTCGGAAGAATGCTTCTTCAGCCTGCTCGAGCTCATCATTCAAATCATTTTTAACTTCCTTAACTTTGTTCTTATCCTTCTTATTAGAAGACTTCCTACTACTATTGCTTGTGTTCTTAACTTCCTTGATATTCCTGTCTTTACGAGTTGACTTCACATTGACGATTGCTGATTCAAGTCCCCATGGGCCGAGTTCAGTATAGTAGCTATGGAAAGCATTAACTGTTGCAACTGTGGCAAGGAGCAAGAGGATACGGCGGAGCATGCTGTTTGTTAGTGCTGGTTATAGAGACTATTATGCTTGACACTACTGTATTACAAGAGAGACTATACTGACGCTCGGCTGTTATATATGTTGATTCTTTGGTCTACAATTATGGCAAGACAAACATTGCATAGTCAACAACACAAGATCTTTTGACATCACTGTTCTCATTATTTTGTGACATTGAGTACCGCTAACTGTCTTAATTGTCATTAGGAGAGCCGTCACGAAAGTTTAATAGCCATCATAATCTCAACGCCATACTTTTGAATAACAATCAATCTTCGTCACTACTGCTTTCCTCAGAAACATCTTCATCACTAAACTCTACATCATCTGTTCTAACCACCTCATGTTTCTTCGATTGTGATGACATATTCTTGGCAATATACGGACTAAGTCTTGATAAAGCAATAAACACAGCCTCCTCAGAACGGATTGTTCTACTACCCTGATATGGACAAATGTTTACCCAAACATCAAACATCTTCTTACTATCTTCTCCTGGTATTGTCATGGATTCGTCGGCATCGACTGACTCCTCGATACCAGCCACTCCTCCAAATACAATTAGCAAATGATTGAAACGCTCATTATCACTATCTGTTGTCTTTTGCCGTTTTGTTGTTGCTGGACGTTTCTTCCTCAAGCAAAATTTTGGATCATCAATGGATACATCTCCGCGCTCACTTGTTCCGACCTTCAACTAATATATCGATATGTATGTGATATCATATGATATCAAATAAGTTAGAGATCATCAATTCAAAGAAACACAAGATATACAACAGAATGATACTACTTACATCATATCCCCCAGCATATGGACATTCCTCAAAGATTGAATTAATAGATGATGCCATTCGTGTCGTATATCCCCAATATATACCATCTGTATCACGGGGAGTAGTTGGACTTACAACCTTTCCTTTCATAACAGTCTTATGTTTTGTTTCATATGCCTTTGGATCTAATTGTACTGTGCACCGTATACCGGGGGTTAAGACACGATCAATTCTGATATGTGCAATAACAAAGTTAATATATCAGAAACATGCAAATCAAATCATGTATATTAAACGACAGATACTCACTGAACCAATCGATTAGGAACTCCACAATCTACAAATGATCCTTCCTCTTCCTTCTTCTTGTCGTCATTATCCTCAGCATCATCTCCTCCACTACTATCATTCTTCTTATTCTTATTTTCAACAACAACACCTTCTCTAAAAGCAGCAACATCACCCCTACGTAAATGATGCGGGGCATCCAATGGTGGTAACAATCCCGCAAATTGTAAATCAGGATGCATTGGGAAAAACTTTCGTCGTAAATATTGTGGACATTCAATATATTGTAATATACGTGCAAGGAATGTATGTGGATCTGTCGATGGTTGTAAATGTGTTGGTTTATCTTCTTTTTGTACTTGTATCTCATCTTTATTATCTTCTTCGCCTCCATCTCTACCTCTATTACGATGTTGTTGCTGTGATGGACCTCTTCTATAATTTGAAAATGTCTTTAAAGTACTTCCTAATCCATCATCAAATACGATCACTTCATCAATTCTAAATACTGCAGCCGCCCTAGCAATCTGACCAGCTAACTGTGTTTGCAACTCACGAGTTTGTGCATTTGATACTACACTTCCTGGTATTGCAATTGATACCGTGGGATATTGACATGATGTAGATAATGACGAGGTGTTTAGTTTGAGTTTGGGTGGTTGTGACATAACCCCTCCCCATCGATGTGTATTGTTGTTACTTCCATGATTGAAGCCCTTTCTACCTCCTCCTCGGCCTCTACCACCGCCACCCCTACCACGTCCTCGGCCACCACCGCCGCCATCGTTATGCTTTCTCTTTGCATTCATCATATCGACTACTTAGAGAATAATATGGTTCCAATAAGATGAAGATGATTGGTCAATGATAGATAAAATAGAAGAGGGGATATCCAGTCTATCGCCATTTTCATTCAATCAAAAATGAGGATACCGCGAGCAGTTTTTGTGTTGAACTACTTTGACTTTGCTGTCAGATGGCTACATACTGGCTACTACAATCGGAGGGCGGCGCCGTTAAGCCGTGTTTATAGTCTAATATTATCACATAATCGTCTATTGGATGGTAGAGAGTAGTGTAGAAGAAAATTATATTGGGTGATACCGGAAAAGCCAACATGAAAATGATTGTTGCAATCATTGTTTGCTTTGTTTATGTGCAACCCATCATATGTATATCAGCCTTTGCAACAACACTACGGCAATATACCACAGTGACCAACAATGTTCATAGAATACATGAAAAGCAATATAATTATAGAAGAAGGGAGCAGCAATATCCGATATCATATTATTATACACAACTCTTCTCAAGCAATGGAGATCAACAACAAGATTTTTTCAAAGGTGCGCCGTCTACACCTGGGTAAGTCACTCTACTATAATATAGATGATTTGTATGCGTATGTATACCGTTATAGTTTGCTGTTATTGCACATTATTAGATATCTCTTCTCACAGAGTATCCTATCTATATCTAAAGATTTAAACCAGGTCAATTCGATAAGCTATCTAAGTGGGCAACATCTACAGCTTCCAATCGACCAATTGTGGCCGAATATGATCCTGATGGCTTATGGCTATGGACACAATGGACCGGCACGATAAGAGAAATGACATTTTCAAATGTTATATTTTCATTACTGTGGTCAATAGTAGTTGATTTATACACCTATCATCACTATACTGTATATCTAATTGCTGCCGCCGCTGTTAATGGTGGAGATCCCGGCGAGTTAATACAAAACTTATCTTGGGTATCATTTGAAATACCGCACAGTACAGATCCTATCATTGATACATTGAATGCTCTAAACTCTCTATGGGAGTATCAACTTCAATTGACTGTATTCACTCTTTCATTCTTCGTAAATCATGCATATCAATACTGGAGGAATGTATACTTCTGTACACGTGCAATACAAGGGAGATTGAATGACTTGTGTATGTTAGTTACAATGGGTGCTAGACGGTCTGCAAAGTATGGAGACATTAATGGTACTATCGGATATCAAACAAATTTTCAATTGCACCCAGATGATAACATCATTACTGAAAAGAATGATTCAAGGGATTCTAAACGATTAGTGTCAGATGTTACAAGATTACTACGGATGAGTCACACGTTTTTCTGGGCTTCTACGCCTACACATTCAGATGGCTTTGGCGATGTACATCACACGCAGGGGGGAATACTCGGTGACGATGACCTTGAATTATCTAAAGACTTTGATCCATCTCAATTTGGACCCACATTAATGAGCCAAGATGGACTAGACATGCTCGTTCGTAGAGGACAATTGACAGAGAATGAAAAGCAAGCACTAATTGCAACAGGTCTACCACCATCACAGTATCCATTTGTATTGTTGGAATGGGCAGGAATAAGGTGTGTTGATGCATTAGAATCTGGAGAGCTGAGGGGCGGTCCCGGATTCGAGGAGAATCTATTTAAGTACTTCACTCAATGCAGGGCGGAATATTTTTCAATTGGTGACTTCAATAGCGGAAGAATGCCCATGGCATATGGTAAGCTGCTCATTGTGTCTATCTGCAACTATAAAATCTACATGGTCTCACAGAAAGCTCCTCTTTCTTATACAGTTCAGTTTATGGAAGTATTAGTGGACTTGTTAGTCATTCTTGCTCCACTAGCCTTGTACACAAAACAAGGTACATTCAATATCTTTGCTACTGTCCTGATAACACTATTCTTCAAGGGCTTGTTGGAGTTAAGTAAAAGTTTCCTCGATCCATTTGGTCGTGAAGGTTATCGAGCACATAATATCCGGGTAGATGTGTTAGTCAGTGAGATGAATTTCGGCGCTAGTAGCAGGTGGACAAATGCCGGTGATGCACTTCCATCAGGAAAGTCCGCGTTAGTGTTGTTTTATGTGTGAATGTTGAAGTCTCGTTGAGGAGGTGGGACTTCTTCTCTCTCTATCTTATTTTGAGGATATGGTACCGGGAGGTATCCTTCACTCCTGCTCGCTCTTACTAGTCTTCTTTGATGTTGCCCTAACATAAATTATATCATCTCTTTTTTATCTTCATACATTGTGAAACGCGCATCTACCAGACTTGTTGAAGCCTCCAAATGTTGGACAACACCAAGCGATATCAACCGACCAAATACCTTCTCCTACAATAAGAAAGTATCAATCTCAAAAAGAAGAAGACGACGACTCATTTACAGACTGGACGAGTCAAGTAGCGGGTGGAGGGCAAAGCCCGAGAAGGAATTATGGGGTAAATGGGAAGAGTGATGACTCCAAACCGCAGAGACAAGATAACGAGAGTGATGGAGTATTATGGCTGTGAGATTGTGTGCACAGGATTGTCCCTTTAAGTTACAGAGAATAGTTTAGTCGTTGAGTGTTGTATTGTGGTTAAGATATTCATTAGCTATCACCGATATCAAAGCCACCTACTTATTCTTCTAAATCATCTAACGAGTTCAAGTTTCGTGTCTCTGTATCCCTTCTTCGAGTGGTCTTCATTATCATTTGAGCCAAGTATCGACGCCGAATCTCTTCACTAGCGTACACATCCCATAGAGCACGCCATAACCATTTCTCGAGATAATATTGATGATCACTTCTAGTCTCATCTCCTCCACCCTTCGTTCTCCATTTCTCAATGAAAAAGGCAGCATCAGAAATCAATTGTGTTTGGCTATCAGATTAGTTTACATATATCTAGACAATTATGATCTCCCACTTCCTCTCACAACTACTCAAAGACCAATCTATTCCACATCGCTGTATGAACGCTTCTTCGAACTAGTGTTCTTTACTCCAAACCCATAATCCTCGAAGTCACACGCCAACATTTTGTCGTAGTTATTATCCTCTTCTGCGTCATCAATCTTAGAACCATGTCCACCAGACCCTACAACTAGAAGAGTCTTTGTACCAAGTAGGGTACCATTCCCTTCCTTCTTCCTAAACAACGCTTTCAGTTGATGATCCGCGGTATCTCTATCGAAATGGGCACTGCAATTACCAGTGAACTCAATACACTTGTACTCGAGAAGGCTAGACGGAAGATCTTGAGGAGGAGTTGCCCAAACAGATGATGACACATCTGGTTTCGCCGCAGACTTCACTTGTGAAACCCATTTAGTTTCGTCTTGAGCAACTTCTAACTGTTCCATCATACTATCCTGGAAACAATCAGTAGAACTATCACGGGCGAAAAAGATACCCCCATTCTCTATGGCAGACACAATATTGATACCAAAAACAAGCCAGCTTCGAGCATATGGAGTTTTATTTGATGACTTTCCAATGGCATACACGATACCTTCTGTAGATAGGATATCCATATCTTGGAGAGTCTTCAGGGTACGTTCCTCAGACTCATGAGCAGATGGTTGGGAGACTGGATGATGAAGTGCAATAGCAATGATAGCAATCTTTCCATTCTGCTCTGCATCTCGAGTAAGTTTGTCAACTTTGTCCTCAAACTTCTGTTGGTTCTTCTTACTCAAGAACCTATGAGAAAGGTAAGTAACAACATAATCAACGCCATTAACAGGACAACTTCCATCTTCCTTCCGAAATAATGCTCTCTTATCTGTAAGATATTTTGCTACTGGCTCGTCTTGAGTACAAAGCTTGCAGTGGGTGATGGTACCATCAACATCAATCACAGAGATTGTATCCTTATTACCTGCTTTTCCTGAACCTTCAGTAAACTCTCCAGCATAACATACGCTTACCATAGTCTTCTCCTTATCTACAGCATCAAGAGACCTACAAGCACGTCTTGTAATGGTCTCATAACCGTCGGGATCATTCAGATCTTTCACACCCTCTTTCTTAGCATGTTGAAATGTTTGTTTGTATAACTTCTCTGCAGTCTTCTTATTATTCTTTCTAGCATCTTCTTGCATAGTTTCACGCGCCTTATCAAGCACATCCAATTCATGTTCGATCTTTGCAAGGAAAGTGGGATCGAGAGCGCATTTATTAGCAAATGTTAACGATAGACTATCGTTAGTTGACGACGGCTTGGTATCATCATCCTTTATGATAGAAGATGGACTACTATGAGGAGAAGGAGAAGAAGATACCTCTTCACTTTCAGTATTCTCGGGTTTGATGCAGCCCTTGAGTGTAGTATTGTTTTGAGTGTTGATAGACGACAAATGGATATCACTTCTTTGTTCATCAGCGAGAGATGCATCGTCTACCTTGTTATCTGGTGAGGTATCTTCTGTGATAGTGGTGATAGTAGAAGTGGAAGTCTTCACATCAGTAGCATCTTTAGATGAGCTAGTAATAGAAGATTTGGTATTATTGCTCGTTGTTGCTGACTTCGGCACCGATGCTGATGCATTCTTGCTAAAGAAGGAGAAGAGATTCTTCTGCTTTGGCGGAGGATTGGTTGACTTTGCCATTGTAGTTGTAGTAGATATTGGTAGTACTCCTTCAGTTATTATCTAAATATAATGAGAGTTAGAGAGTTGAAATACTGTTAGGTGTTGTGTTAGTATGTGTTTGTGTGTGTGTGTGTGTGTGTGCTGGCAAGCAAACAGGCCATTAAAAACTGCACAGAGACACACCATCTTGTGCAGTATTATATGCTGTCTCCTATCAAATCACGCATAGCTATGTAGTCTTTTGTATGACAAGTCATGAGTCATATCTCTGAGCTGTTTACTCGTATAAACCTTACTACAAGAGATTATCCTTCAATGATCGTTAATGTCGACTCCGGGGTACAACAAAATCTTGGATCTTATGCAATATTAAAACTGCATAGAGTTTATGTCTCGATTCCGGGATGACTTCTCCGCTCGTGCTAGCACAGAGTCAAACAGCAGCATAGAGAGATAATAGCCTCTTTCTCCTACTGTTTGTCTCTCTCATTCACGCAACACGTCAGTTGTCGAATAGCCTGTTCGATAAATAAACTGCATAGCATAGACAACACTGCATAGCATAGCACACACACATGTAGGATACTCGGCTAATCCACGAGTCGAAGATACCTCGATTATATCATTACTCTACCGCTATAACGAGTAATACTACCATTGCTAGCACATTATATCATTGTTATGGATACTCACACCATTCATCTTGTAAGTTACAGCATTGAAATAGACGTGCAAGAGGTACTACAACAAATCTCTTACTACTTTTTCAAGTTTTCTGATTTCGGGGTATCCTCTGGCAGATATCATTACTCTGCCGCTACAGCGAGTACTGCTACCATTTCAAGGACAATATAGTCGTAAGTGATGTGTAGTCCAACGTTCCTGAAGTTACAGCGTTGAAATAGACGTAGAAGAGATACTACAATAAATCTAATTTCATCTATGCTAAGGTATCTTTTGTTATTAAACTACATATGCACTCTAGATGCTGTATCTAAGCAACTACATCGACTATTCTCACCATGTCAAATACAGAAGAGACGTATATGATACTCATAGCAACTCTAATAGCGTTATTTGCTATGGGCCACGCGATGAGGATGATATATGGCGCGAGAGGAGGAGGATACCTCAGATGGCAAAAGTCGGAAACTGTATACTGCAGAGAGTAATACTGCTTTGCTAAGGATAAACTGCAGTTTCTAAACAGGCTTATATGACGTGTTGTGTCTGGTCTCTTTGTCTCTTTGTGAGTGATATCTTGCCAAGACTATGCTACACATATCATTTCATCTCCGGTATCTGCTATGCTATGCAGTTTTACCTGTGCTTACTTAGAAAGAGACACTCTCTAAATAAGCACAGGTAAAACTGCATAGCATAGCATAGCATAGCATAGCACCAACAGCTTGCGTCTCAAATTCAAAATTGAGAGGCCATTTGATACTGCACAGAGACAATACTGCATAGCCAAAAAACAAACACACACTAACAACTAACAAACTAAGCTAAAATCGATGCACATATTGCCTCATCTAATACCCTATCACCTCGTCATTCGTCATCTCGCTATCGTATATCATTCAATATGGCCATTTGCACACAATGTAAAACTGAAGAGGTTAAAAAGCCCAAGACGATACCTGATTATCTCAGTCTTGCCAGACCTTTCAAGAAAATATCTCCTACTGTCTCCATTGCCATTACTTGTCTTGACCATGTCAAAAGTAATTATGGACCCATAGGAACACAACACAAGAATAATGACTTTGATCCTGAGTATGATTCCACATCTACTAAAAATAAAGCTATAGCCCAACATAAGTCGTTACCAAACTAAAAGCTCACCACGAAAATAAAGTCATCAAGGAAGAACAAACTCTTGTACACGTCCTATCGTTCATGGATGATTACCTCACCTCACCAAACCTAGAGTATAGCGAGATAATTAAGGGTCAGGTTAAGGGTGGAACTGCCAAATCATCTGGAACCGAAACCCACATCAAGTTCTTCCTATATCCTCCCGAAAATCTTGAACGTTTGCCTCTTCAAACACGGCTTGAGATTATGATACTTGCAAATGTAAAGCGCGCCGAATCAAAGGCAAGAAACAATGAAAAGTCGAGTGATATGTACCATAATGACGGCGGTATTACCAAAGCGAGACGGTTAGAATCATGTCGCCAGACGTACGTAAGCAGTGGTAAACGTGAAAAGATGAGAGCGGATAATAGTTGCAAAGATTGCAATGAGGACCGATATCGTATGCTCAATAATCAAAAGGAGGTCAAAACTGTTTGTTGGGTCTGTTTGAAGGAGTATCTTCTATCCCTTATCACTGACCCATCGAAGTCATACCTCACTGTAAAGGATCAGGGCGATGGTACGGTATGTATTGGTAATCCTATGTTTGGAGTGGGTAACTCAAAACACTCGAAAAGGTCATTCTATTTTGTGAATATTAGCTCAACAACAACTCCAGCCAATGTGCCTTTGATTTGTATGTTGGCATACAATGGTGTTTTTGACAGAGAGTAGATCGATTCCTTGCTCTTTTTTAGTTATATGTGTGATTTGATTCAATATTTAGTACTTAACAGTTAACGCATTCAATGCCGACGCTAATACTAATGCCAAAACATCATGAATAAGTTCGAGGTATGCATTTCGAGTATACCCTCTTCTCATTCTATCAAGCACTGTAGACGAGGATAACATATCGAAGCAGCAGTAATCGAACTTCTTCTTCTCCTCCGAATAACTCGTTAATGAGGCGGTCCATAGTGATATTAAACGCTTCCATGACCCTTGGCAGTATGTCTTTTGTTTGTTGTGTCAATTGCAATTTACCTGAATCATCTTGCTCAAATCGGACAACCCAGTCGCCCTTTTCATCTTCTTCCATGCCCAAAGTATGGAAGAAGCTCATCAGGAACTTTGTGAGAAAGGCTGGAATCGGCTCAAGAGAATACGTTACAACAATACCGCAGACGTCAACAAACAACAATACTAAGCTAATATTCAAGTCATGCTACGTCTAGAACGTCAACTCTACAACTAATCATCACCAGAATTAAACTCTTATCTACTTATTAAATATCAAGAGGTCTAGCTGTGGAAGGGGTTGATCGGGCCTTGCAGATCAAGACACGGGATAGGTATACCTTCCTAATTGGACGAGATCTGTTTAGTTCAAAGAATTTCTTCTTCATCTCCTTCACGACTGCCTCAGTAGCCTTGTGTTGTGTCACGCCGGGAAAGAAGTACCTTCCAACTGGGCCTGCCTTCTCTGAACAAAGGAGTATTTGTCGTTCTGAACGATCAAAGATATAGATGTGTACCTTGTGTCGGCGGTCGTAGATCTGACTAGGAGAGTTGCCAGCTCCCCACCTAGGTCCACTTCCGTCAACAGTAAGCTTTTCCTTACGTCGGTTATTGATTTGATCACGATCAAAGTCATCAAAGTCGAAAGCCTCAATGTAAAACTTGTACACCAAATCAGCTCTTTTCATCAAATCGTTACGATGGTTGTCGCTCCAGTAGTTGTAAGGACCACTGTCATTAGTTTCAACAATACCATACCTAGCATTTTCTCTACCAAGTGTCCTGGAGGTTGCAATTTTCATGTGTTTCATAAGAAGCTTTACGTTCTGTACATGAACCACCCATTTGTTGTACTCGTCATACCACTCGAACCAAATGATACAGCCCGCGGGGAAACCGGCAGGACCTTCGCCGTTGAACCACCAGCAGAGGATGTTTGCCATCAAACAGGCAAAATAATTGGGATAGTTTTCCCTCATCCAGGCATTGTATTCAATGATGCCAATATTAGACATCGGATTGTTTCCTTGACCGACACCTTCCATGATTGTCTAAGTAAAGAGAATGGTGAGTGAATGAGAAGCGAAACGACGTAGCAGTGCAAGTACGATCTTACCCTGCGTGCATCTACCACTCCAATCATTAGAATAACGAAGAAGAGTATGTAGCGAGGATCCCATGTGATTTGTAGACGACGCTTCCTTAGTTTCTTTCGTCCAAAAAACGCATCGCACATGTCCAAGTCGAGAATCCAAGGAATGACCACATTACCAATCACAATACCAATCAAGTAAACTGCATACACCAACGAAATGATTGTAGACAACATGGAAACATAGTTTGTAACCGAGATAGCGAGTGAAACAGGTCGAGTGTTCATAATATATGCAATTGGAAAGGTCAGTTGCATATCAGGACGCAAATAACTTATCCCCCAGTTTATGAGCTGTTCACAACACTCGAGAGAATACAACAATTTGATTAGTATACCTTGCATTCCGAGGAGGTTGGCAATGATTCCTAGGAAGTTGACAAAGATGATCAACAAGTCCTGGCATTTTGATGGAAGTGAATTGAAGAAGGATGTAAACCAGCAAATCAAAATAAAAAATGGATTGTATTGATTTGCATTGGCATTGTTGGCCCTTGCCCTGGCCCTGGCCCTGGCCTTGGCCTTGGCGGTTTCCTTCTTTGTTGGCATTGCTTTGTGACGAGTCGATTGTGTTGTCTTTGTTTAGTAATAAATGAAAAAAAAAAATAACTTTTTAGCTCGACTCATTTTTATTTTATATTTAACCCCCCGATGTGTGTGTTTATACCCCTCTCAGTTTACCCTTCCTTACTGGTAACTCCATCATACTTTAATGGTCAATAAAAAGTTTGTCCTGAAACGATACCGGTATCCTTGGTACTAATCTTACTTATTCCTATGTAGACCTGTGTAGACCATGGAGGATCGAACTCGGGTCAAAAAAGTTGTATTCCGGTCAGATTAAGAATAAATGGCGATTTACTGAAGTTCCCCCTCTCAACGCTTGCACACCCGTCAATAATAGAAAATCATTATAATTGCAATTACGAGCGACATCATCAAAGGAGATAATATAGTTTGGTAGTTACGGTGTGGAGCAATATCTTCTCAACACCTCTACTGCAAAATGGAGGATTCTGATGTGGCAAACGCTTGGGTGATATCGAGTGAAATGACGA
>Ga0214477_100773_pt1 | contig 20177 bp, 21 predicted proteins | sample M1_20Mar14CPVII9_FD_165058 | JGI IMG/M metagenome (GOLD analysis project Ga0214477, IMG submission 165058) | Marine eukaryotic communities from Monterey Bay, California, United States - M1_20Mar14CPVII9sort6BwellC16 | ecosystem: Environmental > Aquatic > Marine > Unclassified | place: USA...
CGTTGGTACTTTGTTGCCGCAGGTATACCCATCGGTGCCTTTGTATTACACAAACTAACAAAGGAGCACGGGGGTATATACATTGTCAAAAGATTAATATCAAAGATTGGTGACATATACAGAGATCATGTATCAGAACCAATCAACTCAATCTATCAGGAGCTATTTACCCCGTCGGGAAGGTTAGATGTTACAGACCGTAAGGCTCGTGTTGATGCTATAATGAGTCTAAAGAGAATGATACGTTCATGGTTGGAAGAGAATAAGCCCACAATGTCCGAGTTAGAAATGATTGAACGATCAGAGGTACGTGTGAAAGTTGTATGTTAAGTTGTGCTGGTTGTTCTTTGTCTTTTTCTCACCTTAACTTGTTACTTTATCGATAAGGCCATGGATATAAGTCTCATTGAAGAGAAGATGGAGGAGAGTATCAAGCATATATATGAGATTAACTCGGTTGTTAGAATGTCTCTGATTGAGATGCAGTTTATTAAGAAGGAGCTGTTGAGTGCCCTCGTTAGTATGGATGAGCTCATGGGGAGCAATGAAATCAATATGCAAATTGCAGCGTGAGTATAATAGTGTGGCTGTGCATATCTTTCGAGTATCAATCTTACACATATGCTCATATCATATGCACATATCATATGCACAATAGTATGACACCTGCACTAATGTTACTTTTGGCCATACGGAAAGGATTTCGTCTACTCTTCTATGCTGTATTTCAAATGGGGAAGAGTAAGGAGGAGATATATTCTAACTTCCGACAAACGATACTTGACATAGAACGGCTACTATTGATGAGAGACAATCCACCCCCGCCTCCAAATGCACTAGAGTGGGGATCTTCTAAATCCTCATCAACTAATAACAATGAATCAGCAGTAGAATTATTCAATACAAAACATGATAACAATTCACAAACACTATCGGCAGAAGATCTTGGTATGCTTCTTCTACACATACATGAATGCCGAAATATCTTATGGCAGAGTAGAAGACGGTTCCGATCGGATGTACTTCGGAATGTGGCAGAAGATTTAGCTGAATTGGCGGGTGAACGAGGACCTGTCAGTGTAACACAGCAGCTGCAAATCATATCAAGAATGTCAAGGACATATCCATTCATGAAGGTGATGAGTAGTTCGGTGCCATTTGAGATGATCATTCCTGGAACTGGATAGATAGTATAGAGTTTTGATGCGTAGAGATAAGGTTAAGAAAGAACATAGATTACTGTTTTACTAGTCAAACGAGTGGACTAATAACCTCAACCTCCACTGGAGGAGGTTTTCGTTCCATCTTCACAGCTCCTCCAAAGCTACTACTATCTAGTAGTAGCCCCCAGCTGTACTGCCCCCCTGAATACCTACCGTTATACGTTTCGGCACATCTACCATTAACATATATTTGCATCGTATCTTTATTGAAATCAAGGAGAATCCTTTCTTTTGAATTCGAAAAAGAGTATGCATGTGAAATTGTTGTTTGGGATGAGAAGCATTCCACCCCTGACCATCACAAACAAGTGTATGCCTTCTCATGATTTGAAACCATGACCTTCCCCAATTTGTAGGTCTGTACGCATCGCTTCCAGGGTCATAGATATGAATACACTTGAACAATTGTGCTTCATGACAGTTTTGAATTGGAGAGAAAGAGCCATCTCGTGTCACCGTATACTCTACATAATGCCTCCCTTCTGTCATTATATCTTGGCATATCGCAATGGAATTGGATAAACACATATCATCTTTGTATCTTCTCATTTGGACATGTGAAGGATTCTTCTTCACATATCCAAAACTATTGCCAATGAATCGACTAAATACCAATTCTGAATTCATCCGTTGTATACAATTATCAACTCTAATCCATGATTCACTACTAGTACGACGGGTTAGTTTATATACATCAGTACCACGCCACTTCTCTTGCCATCTGTATCCCTCTTTGTCTCGTCAACTCTACTTTTTGCCATCTCTTCCATCAATGACCATTGTCTCTCCCCCTTTTCTTCACTAGGCTCAGCAGTTGTGCTATTATTATTATTCTTACGACGCTTTGTCTTCCTCTTCCTTTTCTTTGTTGATACATCAGTGGCAGCAACACCTCCTGGCTTACCGCCAAAGTATTTACATGTCAATCCGAGGTTTAGAATTTCATGAGAAGTAAGATATGATGTAATGTTGAATAGTGTATCTTCTGTGAAGCTTTCCATTATTATTGTATCGTTGCATTGATCTATAGATTTAATTAATCTGCAACTATACTACTAAATATATCTCCCAAACGATATGTAGGTAATGATACATCACAGAACTATACAAAGTAGTGATGTTTATGTTTCAGTTGAATAGATATATTATCCTATGAGTGGCTCTCTCCCTGTATGTATGTATGATTGGTACAATACCGTGTGATATATCAGCTCCCCGACAAGCACTGTTATGTATATTCTTTGTCTTATCTCCTATATATAAAGAGGTAAAACCTCATCAATGATAATTAAGATACTGCTATCCTACTCTTGCAAAAAAGATACCTATCTTCCTCCCCCCCTTCTTCTTGTCTTGTCTACCTCGCACGCCTTAAGCCGCTAACAATACACATCATCTTGCTCGTTCACAGTTTGCAGTCTATAATAGGATCAATCGTTCTCATAATAAATCAATAAACTATCATTAACAAATACAAACAATAAATAAAAGATGTGCAAATCAGATAGCAACAAAACTCACAATGACAGCTCGAAGAAGTACTATTTCCTCGGTATCATACAAAAGAAATATCTACAAACCTACATTGGTCTACTCCACTTCTTATCTTCCATCACATCATTACTAGTTGGCAATTACCTCTTTATCCAACATATAGCATTGGGATACAACGATATAAACAATATCATCACTACTACATTTCACATATCAACATTATTCTCCGGTTTAACTCTCCTTCCATTTTGGAACAAGGTACAATCATGGCAACTGGCCACAACATCATTAAAAGATAAAGGATTATCAGCATCACAAATGCAAAACTTTAATAGAGGACGTGGAGTAATCTGTATGATAATCTCACCAATCTATCCATTATTATATCATCATTTTTCACATTCATTATTGCAAAATGAAATCTTCTCAAGAATGGTTGGAATGGTGGTAACAAGTATATGTATCTATCAATATATATTAATTAGAGATTATGGCAAAGTATTATTTGTTGTTTATGGTGCTAGTCGATTGGGATATTCGTTACATTTATTGTGGGAGGGTAGTTTGTTTAATTTGCAATCAAATTATCCATATGCAATTACTTTTCTAGAAAAGGAAGCCATGTAAGTTTGATGTTTGTTTGACGGATATGTGTTGTTTGTTTTTGGTATGTGTATAAGTTTAAACGTTGTTTGGGAGGATTAGATAGTGTACTTGCTTGTTATTTGCAACTCGAAAGTTTTGTGACATATGATATGCATTTTTACATTCAATATAGGCTGACCCTCATCTTCTTTATCCCTCCTCGCCGCCTTCTCCTCCCACAGCCTTGTAGTATGCTGTGTGGAATTTGGTTTCTTATGGTATTATCTACATTCAAGAAAGTTGGTTACTAAGGAGTTTGTACAAAATTGCTGCAAGCGTTATCATCCCACTTTATTCTTTATCTTCATCGGACGGCTGTTAATTAGTGATCAATTGTGGAATAAGTTGCCAATGTCTATATCTTGGATTATGGCATTGGATACATTACTTGCTGCTTTGTTTTTAAAGGGTATGATCAAGTCGTTATTGGCTGGAAGTGGTGTAGATGAGGAAGAAGAGGAGGAAGTTATTGAGTCTAAAAAGTTTGATGGCGATCGAAGAGCCATGATGAGGAGGTCAAGTAGTATCTTTGATGTACAGAATTCGAGGACTAGACGTCGATCATCAATCTTTGAATCAATTGGCAACATTGATATTAGTCAGTAATGAAAGTTGGGGTGCGGTTGTAGAAGGGACTAGGAGGTTAGACTTGTTAGTATTAATGTATTAGGGAAAGTTGTTATTAGAATGGATAGCTTCTCACTTAGGTGTTATATTTGAACCTAGCATCTCATATCGTTGTTTACGGTGCATATTGGTTTGCATCAATTCAATGAGTATAAGGCTGACGCTTGAAAAGTACAAAGGTGGACATATGACATGTAAGTAATGATATCTCTTTATATTAAATTATGTATTGTATCACGCCTAATCCCTCTCCTCCTCTAACTCGACTCCCTGATCACCATAGCTTACCAAAACACCTCTACACATTCCCATCGGGTCTCCTCCATGTCCTAGCCAGTGGCTCCAAGATGCAAGTGAGTGAAAGTTGAGGTAGTACTTCTCAGGATACGTCCCAATGTCAGTTACAAGATCGTAGATACTTTCATTATTCGTCGTCCCAGTTACCTCGACGCCCTTCATGTTGGTATTTACTGAATTGCCATTCATATATGGCATACATTCTTCTTCGTATGGGGTACCGTCATTGATCATACCCTTCTTATTACTGCCACAGAAGTTGATGACCGGAGGGCCATTTCCGTTCATACCGTCGTCATCGCTAGCTCGATGGAAATGAGACGCGATTAATGGAGTTTCCCCACCGTAGACGTTTGCATCACAGTTAATTGTCCCGTTGGTACAAAGCTCACATGTGGCAAAACCCTGTGCCTTATCATCAGGGTTGTTAACGTATGCTTGCATTAAACTGTTATGCCATGTTGCTGTATACATTTTAGCATTTGTTCGGCTGACGGCGATGATGGTGGTTCGTTCCCCTGACAGAACCGGCGGTGGATACAGTTACTAAGGTAAGTGATAGAAGGATTGTACTTTGAAGAAGGTTCATGATATTGATGTCGATGTTGTTCTGCTGCTTTACTTTTTGGTTTGCTCGAATTGAGATTTTATGAGCTCATAAAAATCGATTTCAAGCAAACACAACATCAAAAACAATCAAACAAACACATATCAACCGATATAACAACACTTACATTTACACATATACTTCCCTACTTCGACTACTAATTATACCAATACTACACATATTAAGAAAATGAAGACATCTAATACATCTATGATCATCACTCCACTTGCTCTCCTACTTCTAGCCACCTCAACATCTGGCTTACGTACAAATTCTGGAAAGAGTACCAACAGTGCATATGAAAGACGTCAACAGAAGCGTAACAAGAGGCTTGGTGGCAACTATGCCTCGTATGTAGCCACAGGCTGTAGTGGATCGGACTGTGATAATTGGAGTGGAGGAGGAGACTGGCAAGGGGGCAACTCGTGGAACAATAATCATTGGAACGGCGGTAATTGGGACCCTAGTTGGAATCATCATCGTCATCATAACTGGCATGGCGGTGGAGATTGGAGTCATTCATATTGCTACTGGAATGGCAACCAATACAATATTGGTGAAAGGAGTGATTACTGCGAGTCATGTGAGTATGAGTACTGCTACTGTGTTGAGGATGAGTCGGGAGGTACCCCTTCCTGGGGACAGTGTTACAACAACTAGATTAGATTTGGAGTATGCTTTAGTATGGATTAGACTTATTTATACCGTAAACTAAAAGTGATTCATACTATATCTAAGTATCAGTTAAAGACAAGTCTATATATCCCTCCCTCTTGTTACTTCTTGTTATTAGAAGAAGCTCCCCCACCAAAGAGGATGGTAGCAATACTCGTCGGGCTGACACTATTCGTTACCTTGATAGAATGCTGCTGCCTATCTGCATTAGGGATCGATCCAAAGGATGTAGCACTCTCGAGTAAGTGTTGATGACTTGCCGCTGACATTACAGCTGGGTCATCCTCCTCTTCATCCTCGTCTTCTTCTTCATCGTCTGTATCCATCATGTCCATGACATTCTTGTCGTTGTACATGGCATGGGCATCAACAGCAGCGGCTTGATAGGAAGAGGCATGATGACGATGGGGCATACCACAACACAATAGCTGTGCCATGTCAAAGTTCTCCATAGACTCGAGGGCCATATCAAGTGGAGAGACTTGACGGTCATGTAATGATGTACTAGCATCATCTTCATGACAACTTCTTGAGGAACTATTACCATCGTCAGAGGTATCTTGATATCGTTGTTGATATGTCGTAGGTGTTAATTCAACTGGAGTAGTAGTATCCATAACACCACGCATGCTACCAACAGCAGCAACACTTGGAGGATCAACCAAGATACGTAATCGATCCACAGTCGAACCCAACTCTTGACGTTCCCTCGTATGTCTATCCTTGGACAGAAAGTCATTCAACGGATACATCTTATCCATGAGAACATGTACACTCGTTAGGAATGTCGATTGATCAACTTGAGATAACTTGTCCTTCTTGAGTTCAAATGCATTAATAACTGCCGCAAAGGCAACTAAACTTGGACGTTGTGTTGAGAAGGATGGATCAAAGTCACTTAGTTGGATTTGTAGTGTGGCCAACTCCTTCATACTTGATAGTACATTGTCTGTACTTGTACTGCTTGAGGAACTAGTATCATCTTGTTCTTCTACAAGACAACTTGACGAGCGTTTCATACTCGGCAACATAACATCCAAATATGACGTAACATAATCAATCTTATCAGCAACACATACTTTCCATTCTAATGCTTGTAACATTACTATTTCCATTTGAATTACTTCGTCACTTGTATATCGTCCTCGTGACAAATAACTAACATGTTCAGGCTGGATGTTAAGACGTTCATATAACTTAATGGATAGGAATAGTGCTGTTAATGCGACTAGTTGATATTCATCTCGATTTTGTGTTGCTGCGACTACCACTCCGGCTACATTGTACTCTCTTCCTGCCTCTTTATCTCTACTCAATCGACTTACATCAGTAGACATGAATCGATCTAATAATGTTAAACTCCTACTTGCCGTTGATCTTGATATCTTTAAAAAATCAGACATTTCATAATACCAATCACACATTTTTGTACGATCTGAATTGTTAATTGGTTCTTCCTCTGAGCTATCATTGCTATTGTTGGTATTGGGAGAGTCTAGTAGGTGGTTGGAAGAGCTACTTCTGTTATCAGAAGAGGAAGCACTAATTGATATAGGAGTAGGTTTAACATTTAATCGAGATGTATAATCGATTGTTGGTAATGTTTGTTCTTTGGAGAGCATGCTTAGTAATATATCAAGTGATTCATCTTGCTGTTCTTTGATTTGTGGTGGCATCGATGGACTATGATGAGTTGCTGTAGAGGATACTGATGTAGGAGTGGATGATAGACATGGCAGTAAAGGCGGTGGTGATAATTCAATTAAAGTAGATGGCGTCGTCGATCGTAGTGTTGATGCAGAGAGGGTGATGTTCTCTTCACCATCGTCCATACTAACTACCTCGATTTCTTGCATTGCAACTGCTTGTTGTGCGGCTTTGTCGTCCTGTGGTGGAGTGATAAACATTGTTGATTGATATATGATGTTGTATTGTTGTGTTATGATGTTGTTATAAATTGAGCATTGATATTATGAAATGAGATTATTATTATGGAGTTGGAGTTGCAATTGAGCATATGATGTGAGCTAGCGGTGTGGTGTCGGTGTTGTCAAACAATTGCAATAGCGTATCGAGTAGTTAGTTAGTTAGTAGAGGCCGAGTTAGATTATTGGGGATGATCGGCATGGACAGTTTGACTATAATTTGGGAGCTCAACGAGTTGAGAGTACTTTTTATTTTCTAGTGAATATTAGTTGGGGAGAAAGTTCGACTTGGCAACATAGCATTGTTGGGGTTGAGCCGTCGGCCGAAAACCGGAAACCATCGGATAAATCTTAGCAGTCTGCTAGAAAAGTACAGCAAGATAAAGTTAGGCTGCATCTATTATTATCGTCTAATAGTAGCTTATATGCGCTTGGTGCGGCCTAACATTTTTGTCGAGGAGAGGCTCGGTATCCTAATAATCTGAGGAAAAATACATGTATCTGTCATTGGTCATACCTGTCTGGCAGTTGACTCGCCACTTTGTTCATCCATTTTCCCGGTATCTTTTTATCTCCTCCTCCGTCCCACTCCTAAATTGCAAGCAAAGCCCCATCTGAGACGGCAATTGCATTAGAATAAAAGCAGTTCGTATACCGAGGATATAGGACATGTATCAGTATTTATGCTCTTTCGGTTAATATAGGTTTCGTGTTGCTATCAATACTGAGGTCATACCAAACTCATTATCTATTATTGCAAAAAAGTACACTTGTACATCTATATTTAGTATTAACACGATTGGTATCAGAAAAGGTAATCTCGTATACTACTGACAGAGTCAATACAGTTGTAAGCTCTTCAATCATTGGTAATCTACGTCGGGTGATCGTATTGCCTTTTACTCACATTCAATGGTAAACGCATCCCCGAAGAAGCTACAGCCCAACAAATTGGGCAAACTTGAGGAGGCACTTGCCAAAACAAATGGCAACACAGGGCAACGAGAGGAGAAGAGTAGCACAGCAAGAGCAACACCTCCAAAAAAGGAACTTCCGATAAATATAAACTTTATAGATGAAGATGGCGAGGTATCGAAAGTACAAACAACAAAGAATGAGGAAACTTCTCACATATTCGATAAATATGCAATCCGTCAAGGTGCACCATTTATACTCAGCCTAGTCATGTACGAGTTTAGATATAATGACAGAAAGGTACCATTAGATGTTACTATTGGAAGTATTAAAAAACGCCGATGATGATAATGTCGTCATTCATGTCACAACAAAATCACCCAACATTAAAGATTTCAATAGAATTATTCCCAACATTCCAGCATTTGTCAACACCCAACCCCGTTGCTATATCAACCAACAAATAAAAATTAAAAGCGGTCGGTTTGGACTCCACTACGTTGTAAAGGACTATTTGGATGAGGGCACTGGTTCGTTTATATTAAAACGCTCTAAGACTGGCGAAACAAAACAATATGGCAGAGATCAATTTGCCGTCCTCCTTAAAGATTATTATTCATCGGACTCAAATGTATTTAGTGAAGATATCAACAGGTACTTGGGAGGTTTGGTGTCGGCATATGAATCTCAAGTAGAACAGATGGATACAAATCAAAGTCTAGATAAACCAAATGCAATAATACTTCGAATAATTAAGATTAAGCAACAAGTATATCGGTTACTCGACTTTATCAGCGATGCAATTAATGTGGATGATGAGACGTTTGAATTGATATTCAGCAGTGGTACTTATGATAGATTATTGGATTTATTGTCGTCAATAGCTGCTAAAGAGAGGAGCAATATATCAAACACATCAATTCATAAAGTGAACAAACCGTTGCTTCAATCGGAAGACATAGTCCGAGTCAAATACTGGCCAAACAACGATAAAACCTTGGAACCTTCTTGGGAAAAGGGGACTATTATATCATGTCGATCATACACTGAACATGAGGATATTGATGGGTATGGGTCTCGCCGAGTATATAGTGTGAAGTTTGACAATGGGGATCTTCAAACAGTTGAGGATTATCAAGTGACCCTAGAAGACGAGTATTTATTATCAAAGCGTGTCAAAGAATCAGATTGGAAAGGAGTTAAACGGGTTGTTGATAAAGAGTCAAGTGATCCATGGGCAAGGGAAGTAGGCTGGTATGTTGCAACTTGTACCTGCATTGAGAAGGGGGTTAAACACGATGATGAGCAGCATTTTGTTTATTTATCAGATGCCCTCCGAGCTTATGTTTTAAAGGACTACGATTCGTCGTCGTCAGAATGCATAGTAGTACAATTTTGTATGCTGCAAGTGAAGGACAGATTGTCAGACCCAATTATGCGACGGATTTGCCGGATTCTTTTAGAGCTGATTCATCCTGGGAAAATCGAACATAATGGAGCTCAGAGTTGGAATATGGCACTTGGGCATTACACTGATGGTAACACAAAGCAAATGAGAGATAGTGTGTACAAGTTTGCCTTATCAAAACAATGCAAAGTATTGGGCTCAGTGAGTATGTGTTCTTCTTATTGTGGTACATCTGACTTGAATATCTCACATGAATCTTGCCATTCAACAGTATCAGCTTTGTCGATTCTTTATTGGTGCTCAAGGAAGTCTTGATACCTTCTTGCTAAAAGTGCCCATTTTCCGTGAAGCCCAGAGATATGCTAAGACAGACCCAGAGATTATGATGGCATACCTCAAGCATTATCGACCTGAAGATGCTGATGATTTTATGTTTGTTAGATTCGTAGATGGCAATGATATAAGGATATACGCTGTGGTATGTGATGCACCATTCAGAGAGCTCCTTACAGAGTATGCAGCTGATAGAGGCACATCTATCAAGTCACTCCGAATCAAGCACTGTGGTAATACTATTTTCTTGAGCAGTATCGGACAGAAGACACCTGGTGTGTATATGATCATGGAAGATAGTACCATTGAGGTTACAATAATGCAATCTACAACAAACGAAACAACATCTAAAGAACAACCTAAACAGCAGTCTTTCAAAGGCAAGAATAAGAAGAAGAATAAGAAACATAAGAAGAGTAAGAAGAAGAGGGCACAGCCTCTTGTTATTCAAAAGACGGAAGTAGAGTTGAAAGTCGAGCATTCCAAGTTGCTTGGAAAGGTATACGAAGAGGCGGAACCTACATTCAAAGAGATACGACAACGACTCAATGCCTTAAACTTGGAACGAACCAAGCCAAAGCAGAGAACCTCGCCATCTAAGTCCCAATCAGCTGTCGAAGTAGTAGACAATCCTCTCGTTGATGGCCAACTAGGAGGCAAGGCAGGTAAGACACAATTCATCATTCAAGTTGGCGAGGTATCCAACTTATACAAAACAACCAAACTCTCATCTGCCGGCCGTGGTAGAAGGCAAGATGATATAATGATTGATTTACACGGCTTGACAGCCGAAGAGGCGGTATGTCGACTTGATAAACATCTACCCGACTGGATTGAAACTGCAATGAAGGGTACGTATCCATTTGTGATTCCAGTCAAGATTGTTTGTGGCGGAGGTAGTCAAATCTTAGCCGAGGTAGCTGAGAATTGGATCAAACAGAATGATCATGTGGCAAATGCACCCAGGAATATGTACTCTTGAGTATTGTTATGATGATGATACAGATATATGCGTAAGATAGAGAATATCATATGAGTATCCTTATAACATCTTTCCACCTCTGCCTAGAAAAAGTGTACACAAGATGTGTACTTTTTTATATCAGATATACTCACTAGCAGTAGGCATCTATTTGAAGAGCTCTCCTACTACTTCGGCGACAGAGTAACTCTCAAGCTACTACGACTGATAGAAGGCAGAATGAGCTATTGTGGTGATCTTGTATATGACCTCATGAGGGTTTGCAATATACTATACCCGCAGACACCTCGATGGCCCGCCTCTTTTTTCTTTTCATTTTTTTCATTTTTCTCTCAACAAACACACAACCTCATTATCATTCACATCACTAATTATTAAACACTGATATTAATATGACATCTACTGCTAATACTAATACTAACGACGTTCCTCAATCAGTATCTCCTAGCATTGCATTTGAAATCCCAATCAAAAAGAAGGTGAGAGTGAGAGATCTCTCCTCGTCTTGTCATTTTTATTGCTCTCATCATTTCTTGCTCGACGTCTCAACTCTCTACACAATCAACATCATCTCTCAAACATAACAATAGGAACTCACTGACTCACCTCCTGTTCAAAAGAGATTGGCTGCACAAGCACACAGTCCACGTAAAGAAGTTAGCTTGGATGATATCAACAAGAAGCTTTCACTCGCCAACAAACGAAAGGAAGATTACCTCGCCGACGAAGTAATTGCCAAAGCATCTAATCGAATTGCACAAGTTAACCAAGTCTCAGAGAAGTCAAAAGAGAAGACAAAGTTGCTTGAACAACAAATCACATCCAAGCTTGCTAATGCCGAGGCTAAGCGCAATGACACAACTGCTACTTGGGTGAGTAGTCGTGTCTTGTATTGTTGAGAGAGTAGTCGCAGATCATCATCCTTACGTTCACTCACACTTCTCCTACCAATATCAAACACACACAGATGCAACGGCTATCACAATCTACTAAGAACAAGCTATCACGAGGTGCCAAGGTATTGAATGATGAAAAGTGGACAGCGAAAGAACTCGAGTCTAAGATTGATATCAAGGGATTGTCAGCCGAGCTACGACGTGAAGAATTGAAACTCAAGACACAAGAGGAGCTTGCCATTAGTAACAATGACAAGCTACGTCGTGGCCGAAATGTCTTGAAACAGGAAGAGGAGGATGCAACGAAACGTTTAGTTGAGATGGAAGCAAGGCTCAAGGCTGCCAAGGAGAGAAAACTCAACGAGGAACAAGGCAAGGTTGAGGGCATTGCAGCACAAATTAATGACAAGCTACAGCGTGCTGCCAATGTACGTCAACAGGAGGAGATGCTCTTGCACGAAAAGAGCTCTGCCATTGAGAACAAGATTGTATCAGCTACTCAACGTAGAGACAATCTCATTAGAGAGCAGCAAGAAACACTCCTCAAATCAGCATCCAAGAAGGAACGAATGATTGAAGACAAGCTCAAGCTTAAAGAAGAGGATGCAATGAAACGTAGACGTGAGATGGAGGCCAGGATTCGATTAGCCGAGGAGAAGAAGAGTGATATTCTAGCTACCAAGTCGGAGACAATTCGTAATGAACATACAAACAAGCAGGCAAGAGCACGAGAGACTTGGCTAACATCTCTCAAGCAAGGCAACGAGCTCAAGCAATCTAGTGAGAAGAGACTAAAGGATGCATCCGAACGGAAGCAGCAGGTATGTTCTTGTTTGTATGTGTTGTGATATTGTGTGTATGTTTGTTGAGAAAGTTGTGTGTTACTCTGTCATCTTATCTATCTCAACAGCTGACAAAGGAGGTTATTGATGAGAAACAAAGTGTGAATAAGAATAAGGCAAGTATCTTTATAATTGTTACGCTCTATACTTCTACTTCCTTGTCTACTATGTGCTAACTCTCCACTGTTCTCATCATATCATCATATCTCTACAGATCGACAAGGTTGACAGGATGCTCAAGTCAAACGAGCTATCAGAGATGCGTCGAATGAATGAGATTGAACAGCGTCTTGCCACAGCAACAACGAACCGTGAACAAAATCTAATTGCCAAATCCTCAGTATCTAAGAAGCGTATCCTTACTCCTCGTGGCTCTCCAACTAGCAAGACTCAGATTGAAGAGAAGGTAAGTGTTGCTCTTTGTTGTGTTATTGTTGTTGTGTATGTTTATATCTAATTCCTCCATTCTTCTTCTACACTTCCAACAGATTGATTCAGCTCGGACTCGTCGTGAGATTTACCTAACAAGCAAGGTTGAGAAGGCAAAGAATACACGAATTACTCCTCCCAGCAAGAAGATCAACAAGGAGCTCTTTGCCGCCACAACTCCCAAGCAGGCTAGTGAAAATGATCCGTCTACTCCTAGACTTTCTCCTCGTATCAAGGCTGCTCGTTTGGAAGAGTTTCAGGTATGTTCTTTGGATGATTAGTGAGATGCACATCATGTGTCGTTCATATCTCTCATCCTACTTTCTTTCTCTTAGCTTTCTACCCATGATGAATTCAACAACGACAATAACAATAACTACGGTCATCTTCATTTGCCCTTCATTGTTGGACTTAGTGCCATTCTTGCTGGACTATTATCATTCTTGAGGAGAAAATAAGTAGATGACAATAATAAACGACTTCTCCTTCTAATCCGTTTCATGTTGGACGTGCAATGAGATGAGAAGATGTGATATTGATTAACAATAATAGTTGATGTAGAGGTTCAGTCTATCCGCTTCATGTTGAACATTAGATGTGATATAGACTCCCAACATACTGCCTGAGATTCCAGATGATTCACTACTAAAGTCTAACATAACTACTACCATTCAGATGATCAGTCTTTTGTCCTGCTTCTTTGTTATACGATAGTTTGCTCTTGTGTAATAACTCTTCACCGCCATTATCAACCGAGATCAAAGTCTAAGAATCAAACGTTCCTCGAAACTTGCCTTGTTAGCATCAATAGTAATCTTCCACAAATCTGAATATCCACTATTAAGTTTACCCTCATCATCTTTGGGAAAGTTGGCTGAGTTGCTAGTATCAAGTCCAAGTCCAGTACAACTATCATCTTCTACATCATTGTATCCATCGGATAGTATTCCATAGATTGCAGAACGATGAGTTGACATTATAATTGTAGATCCCAATGATGTTGATTTGATTGCCTGTATTGTTGGGCAGATTGATGCCTCCTCTTCTAGTTTCTCAACTTCATCACCTGATGGGAAACGTTGTACTTCAACATTTGCCATTTCTGCCACAGGTAAGACAGTTAGATATGTACGTTGTTTATGTGTTGCAAAGACATGTGTAACTTCATCAACAATACCATTCTCCTTCATCCAATTGGCAAGTTGATTTGCACGTTCATTTCCTTTGTTACTTAATCCTTCTATACATGTGCCACTACTACAATCTGTACCCTTTTCGGCATGTCTGACAATGTATATTGTTTTTACTTGTTGTTGTTTTATTGTAGTAAATGGATAATCTTTAACAATAAAGTTGGAATCATCTGATGTGATGATATTCTCTCCATTGAGTGTGATCGAGTATGATCCCTAAAAGTGTGTAGAAACGATACTGAATGAGATATATCATCAAGATGATACAAACACAGTACACGAACAATACATCCATTCTTACTTGGCCATACTGACAACATAATCCATCATTATTCCTATCCTTCATACGTAGTTCATAATTCCCGGATGCTAAACAAAATTGACCAATATATCTTGTTCCACGTTCATAGTTTGTGCCGGTGGGTGGTCCATATGCTATTATTATGTTTGCTGTGGTATTGTTTGTTAACTTTATAATCTTCCATGATGTTTCCCACTGTATTAAGGAGTTAGGAGGTAGAAGATATGTGACGTTAGATACAGTGAATTGAGCATATCATGTGTGCTGTGTTTAGCAAAAAGAACACATAGCATATGAACACATCATATGCACACACACTAAGCTACACACAAAACGTACCGGATAATTATCAGTTATTAACGTAAATCTCATTAAAGATTTGTTGTTGTCTGTACATTTGTTACTACTTCTTGTTGATTTGATGGGCGTGATATATCTTCCTTGTGCAATGTTAGTGATTGAAATGAAGTTTGAGTTTTGTCCGTCATGATTATTAGTTGCTTCTTTATTGGTATTGTTCGTCTTGTTGCTACTATCTCCTGATAATGTCCATGGATAGGCAATAATTGATGTATTGTGGTCTAATAGCAATGAAATATTGAACTGATGTGCAGCACTGTCGGTCGATGACGAATCTGTTAGTAATATTGAGTTGCTATTGTTAGGATCTCGGACTCGGAGTATTGCCACCGCCGCCGCTAGCACAATGAATACGGCAACAACACATACCACTGTACAAGTACTTTGCCTTTGCATTGGGGGTGCGTGTTATGGTAGAAATGTGTCGACTCGTTGGTCAGCTAAGTACTCACAAATCATAACCATGACATAACATTGCAATAAATAGCCGCCTCGAAATGTAGACTTCCTCTCATATCCCCTAAATCTCATAGACGGTAAAGCACTCCTTACCCATACGCACGGTACGTTCTATTGCATCCAATCCATATCGAGCAGTCTGCCAAGTGCACTATCACTCACTCATCAAGAAGAGGCTTCTGTAAATACCGTTGCACCACCGGCCGTTTGCAAGAAACGGGGAGGCTATTCTGTAATAGAATGGCGGTGACAGCTCTCTACTCATTGCTCTCCGATCAACAACCCTCACGACACGAAGAACATTAACTGTGCATTATCTTGATGATAAACATCATATTTCGATTCAAGGTAGCGGATCGACAAAGATCTTTTAATCTCTCTCGAATCAATCTCGCATGCAATATGAAGAGTAACCGACACCGACTGCTTGCAGTTATTGGCCTCGCCACACCATCAAATTGTGCAACAGCGTTTGTTTCTACACCCCAATCAAAGGCTGTTGATGTCCATCGTAGCAGCTATCCATCAACGAGTGTATCACTACAGCATATTGATTGCAACAAAAGAATAGGATACCCTACAAGAAGCGGTAGAAACGATTGTAGGAGTAGTTCGTCAATATCAACATCGTTATCAGCCATAATAAGCTTATCAACAATAACCACATCAATATCAGGATTCTACAAAGCATCTCCATTACTTACTGGTCTTATAGTAGGCCTCGTTAGTCGGTTGACGCAGTATTCATCTCGGAAGGATACCAAATTATCTAGTCTCAATAACAAACACAGCAGCAAATCGAACTTTGCAATCATTAGGGTACTTTGTAGTGGATTAGTATTAGGTATACTATTTGAAATTATGATACATGGCGGTATCATCTTTTCGATATGTGAGTAATCTATGTATGATTGAAGGTCATTAGTGGTGTGCACAGTACATATCTACTTCATTTGTCACAAAAAGTATCCGAGCTCCATGACTTTGCTCACATCTTATGTTCTTGTATCTCTACACCACTCGGCACTTTGGAATAGTATTCGGTAGTACAGCAAACATTGCAAATGGTAGTATTAATGGAATGAGTATTGCAAGGTCTATAATGTAGAAGACTGAGTTTGAGTGGCTAGCCACATATAGAACGGTCGATTGCTAATACTAATAATAAAATACAACACCAAGAACAAATGAGATACCGACGCAGAATGACAATGCAATTATACAAATGCCAGTACACAAGATAACAAAGAATAAAACCACTATATATGAGCATTAGAGTGTGCTATACTACATTAATACAACTAATTACGGCTGGCATATCATGCTTTTATGTAGCTTCGAAGTTGAGCTGAGATTCTTTTGCCGAATCTTTTTATGTATGCATAACTGTCTAGTAGATAGTTTAGATCCTCGTTCTGGTCACCACCATCATTATTACCAACCGGTGGATATATAGTTCCAATTTTTTTTCGGCCTAACTGGCCGTAGATGTCTTTGGACGGTGTTAGAAGTTGACAATGAAGGAGAAGACTTTGGCAGCTTGACCGTTAGCTTAAGATGTGGTGAGCTATGATCAAGATGGAAGCATTTGGTATAGAAGATGATATTGTAAATGGCAACTATGAAGAAGATACAGCTCCGTCGTGCCTCTTTCTGCCTTCGTCTTCTCCGGCTACTGATATGTTGTTGACAAGGTGTCCTTCTTTGAGGAGACGAAGTGAGTATTGATGTACCGCCTTCTGCATCTTCGTCATCACTGTCGGATAGGATTGATAGTTCGTCCCAATCCCATCTTACACCACCCACCTCTTCAAAAGTAGGCCAATGGGAAGGGATTTTATCATCTCCGTCACTACTCACCTCATTGGTGATTGATATGCTAGCGGTCATCATGATGAATATGATAATACTGACACTGAAGATACCGAGGAGAGTAGAGACTCGGGAGGAAAGGCCGAGAAGAGAGAGGGAGATATTATATGTATTCTAGCAATAAGCTAGATGTTGAAGTGACCAGTGTAGATAGATAGATAGAATTGCAATGTACACTACTCAACCCTCCACCATTGAGTGTAATACTCGATCTCTTGATCACAGAGGTATCTCCTCCCCTAATCTTCGTCCTCGTGTTAGTTGCGATGTGTAGGTATGTATTTGAATGTGAACTATCTACGAATATCAATTTGTTAGAATGATGTAGCAATCGTTTTGTATGAGTTGCTCACGAGTTATTGGTCAAGCAAGGGTTCTACTCAGTGCTTGTGAGGTGAGGTGAGAATCCTATGCAGTTTTAGTTTTGTCCAAAACGAAAAACAAGACCATACCTTTCTCGAAATCTAATCTTAATAATTCACGGGCTGTGGAAAATGAATATGTTGACATTACTCAGTTTATTACACAGACAAATTGAGTATATGTGTAAGGCACGATCGCTTGGAAGCATGAAAGATCTGCTACCTCCGTTCATGCTACTGCAAAGAATAAGCGAGGAGGCTCAACCCAACTCGTGAAGCAATAAATAGCACGATCGAGGATGTTCATTTCCTTTTATATTGAATTATGCATAACATCAATAAAAGATATCATACTACGATTACCTTTGCTCACCATCTGTTCAACACGATTACATACCTTTCTTCGAGATAGATCTCATATCATACCATAAATATAATTGCAATATATAACATTCACCTCCGATACAATATATGAGTAGGCGTCGAACTAATACTAATACTAGCAGAAGCATGTACTTCCCCAAGGCAGCACTAAACTTTGTATCAACAGTCCTACTTGCTATGATCTTCATTGCAATAACAGATAGCATTCAACCCAATCTATTACAATACATAAGTGCACGACAACAATCTACACATCCACAACCACATCAACCACTGCGTAGTCTTCGTGGCAGTAGATCACAACATCAGAAGACACCATCATCTCAAATACCAAAGCATATACCAGACTTTGAGGGAGAAGATAAACTAATCCGACATCTCAATGCATCATCTACATCTACAAGAATATACAGCAAATCAAGATCATCATGTGCACAGCATAAAAACGATGCAGATGCATGTAACTCCCAAGTAGATGAGAATGGTGATGAATGTAGATATTGTACCAATCATCTCAAGCAGCAAGTATGTGTCTCTGATTCAAGTATTGAATTCAAGTTCAGTCCGTGTAATAATTGGTTGTGTTATGATGATGAAGATCCTACTAAGAGTGATGTTACTGCTTGTGAACGAGTGTAGAGAAGATTCTCTTGTACTTCTGTCAGTTGTGTCCAATAGGTGTATAGAATGTAGCATATAATCCGAGTAATACTCCGATTAACTCAATCTTTGATACGTACTCGTAATGATTAGTGCTGATATGTTCCCGAGGAGTTACTTCTTGTTGCTAATCATTAGGATGAAGGAGGTCAATCCTTCCTTTCGAGTAGCTGGCAGTTCATCTCTCGCAGCAGAGGCCAAGATGTCCATACCAACGGAGAATAATCTTATTGTCCGGTAGTCTTCATTCATCTTCACTTCTTCTCTAATGGTAAACCAATCATCAATCCCTTCCTCAACTCTAATAGCTCCTCTCAAAAGAAATCTCAATAATCTTGTTACTATTACTATCCTCTTCTTCACCATTCTGCTGCTGTATTTTTATCATTACAGCCGTACCTACAATGCCTTGACCATTTAGCTTAGGGTGCTTACATGACCAACTCCACATACCAAAGCTAATCATACTGCTTTCATGTCTTCTTTCACTGCCGCCTATTGCAAATAAAAAGTCTATCCATGATTTGATCAAGGCATATGTTTTCTTGTCCTTTCTAAATGTTGATCGATTTATTATCTGATCCACCCATGATGATGCAACTCCATCTAAAACTCCCCAACGATAATGACATTCTGTTGTGGTGCATGTTGCCGTTGCATAGTTAGATGTCGAGCCTCTTGGGTAGAAGAGGCAATAGGTTATACCACCAAGAATTTTTTCCTTTGCTAGACGACGTGATTCTTCTGTTGTAGTTGTGTTTTCTAGTAAGATATCTGCCACTTCTGTCTTGTCCAATAGAAGTTTTAATAATTCTTCTTTACTACCAAATGATGCCCCCTCCTTGAATGTACCTAAATAATTCGTTCCTTTGCCCAGTTGCAATGGTAAATGGCTAATACAAATCTCGGCCAATTTTTGATGTACTATATCATTATAGAGCTTTTGATTGCATATTGATAAGAAGAATAAATCTTTTGGCAGTAGATATTGATATAGTTGTATACCGATGTATCTAATACTTCGTCTATCATTGTTTAAACAGCTATCACCGCAAAAAGAAATCTGGTCATATGGATGGCCGTACGCTCGTTGACCATCGTATGGCCACCGTAAAAATGGCCATAAAATGGCCGAAGATTTGCGGTATCCTCTCTATGACCAACTCATGGCCATTGTTGATATTGGCCCTCGCTCATCCTATGGCCAACGTATGATATCTGAGTGAGCCGTAGGGCCACCCCATGGCCACCATTTACATGACCATTCTATGACCACCACCTGATGACC
>Ga0214477_100774_pt1 | contig 20122 bp, 15 predicted proteins | sample M1_20Mar14CPVII9_FD_165058 | JGI IMG/M metagenome (GOLD analysis project Ga0214477, IMG submission 165058) | Marine eukaryotic communities from Monterey Bay, California, United States - M1_20Mar14CPVII9sort6BwellC16 | ecosystem: Environmental > Aquatic > Marine > Unclassified | place: USA...
GGAGATCAACAGTAGATATCTTTTCTTTAGTTCAAGTTAAGTATAGTTTGAATGAGCTAGTTCTGGCTCCGGGAAATTACTGCCATAAGAGCATCCCTCTGGGCAGTAGATAACTTCCTTACCTCCACACCTCTGCTTGAATTTAGACTCATCGTCGGTCTTAACCAGTCCCTAAAACCTTTCCAAAAGAAAATTAAAGCTATTGGAAGTGTCCCAACAAGCAATACTATTGCAACAATGATTCTCCAGTCAAGGTCTAGCATATATAACAACAGGCACGGGAGAGATGACATTGCTGATATTGCCAAGCCAAAAGTGAACAGAAGGATTCTGGATAGAGGAGACCAGTAAATGCTTGCCACACATACCTCGGGCTCGGGAATGCCAGATTTGGGATTCTCCCGTAGAAGTACTATAGGAATCATGCCCTGTGGTTCAATACTATCCTTTACATGCTCCCTCAATGGAGACAGTTTCATTAGATACTCATCATTTCCATACTCGTACTTTACAATAGCATGTTCAACAAGAACATGGGAGGGCCCATCACCACCTCCAGCTGCTTCCCGCCATGTATTGTATCTCCTCATAACAACTCCATCTACACTCACTCCTTCATTGATGTACTTCGTATGTAGAATGTTGCTCTCTCGAGCATTTACAATAGCTAGGTACATAAAAAGTGGGCCGACGAAGAAGACGCCAATAATGAGACAGTACACGGTGTGTATTGCCGTCAATATTATCACCACTACTATTTCAACTAGCCATGCAAATGGTTTGAGAATCATAGGGCATCTATGCCTATCAAAGGTGATTGGTTCATCAGTCGGGAAGAACCAATTCGGAGGAGGTGGTCGTGGTGGTATCTCTTCTTCATTATCTTCAGTATCATCATTCCAATTGCTGGATCGTTGCTGCCCTGGTCTTCATGAGTATGAGTATTACCACTTGATGGTTGCTGCTGCTGTTGCATAGCTGCGTCATCTGCTTCATCGCCATTGCTTTCTCCATCTACTAGTCCGACAAACCAATCAGCATATGATTCAAAAAATGATTTCTCTTTTACTTCGGTATCTTGCTGTTGTTCATCTACCTCTGTGCCAAGTTCTACATTTCTGGTAGGATCTGCTATATCGGTGATCGTCATATTTCATACTGGAGTAGAGAGGCATCACATAATGCAGCGATGTTGTGTCGAGCATTGAGCCGTGCGGCCGCTTAAAGACAGCTAATCTACACTAAGGCATCAACAACATAATGCAACCATTATTTTATTGAGATTGAGCCGTGCTCGTCAGGGGAGAGAAAAAGATACGATGCCGCCAAAAGTTCGCATATCTCGCTGAGGGGAGAGAATCATCCACTGCCTCTTTATTGTAGGTATGATTGCAGTTGTAGATCGTACCAAACAACAAACTGCCCAGTATTGATGAGATTTAACTACGGAAGGGGCAGAAGATGATGTGGAGAAGAGCAAAAGGGATATAAGGAATGTTAATAATGATATCTCGAACACAAATTACAGCTCGACCACGATATAGTCGACCCTTCTGCCCTGCATGACATACTGTTTACCTTCTTGTTATATGAGAGATTAGTTGTGATGAGAACCACCCTATCTATACTACAATCTACTCTCCTTCTTCTTTGGGTTCTTCTAACGTATAAAGTATATGGCCAAATAATAGATCAATCACTATGTTACAATTCACTATACAATTCAGATACCGATACTGATGGCAGATTGCAAACTGATGAGTATGTCGATTTCATATCAACATTAAGCGATGGATACATTACTAATAATCAAGAATATAGTGACTTATCTAGTGTATTGAAAGTAAACTTTAGCCATCTAAGCTGTCGATGTAAATTTAATCCAATTAATGCCGGTGAAGATTGTTGTTTACTTAGCGTTGAGAATAATGGCATCTGGCTAATTGAGGGATTTATGAATCATTCGAAGAATCCATGGTCAGATGATGAAATTAGTAACTTTGAAATATGGTTAGAAGGTGAGAGTACATCAGAGGAATACTTATTAGCATTATGTGAAGATACAATGAAAGCAATCAATTATGAACGGAGGTATCCAACATATGCACCGACGCATTATCACATACCGATGCCGATTGCACAAGCAACAAATAGTCCTACTACAATTCAACCGACAATACCAAATATTAGTAGCAGTAGTCCATCAAGTCATCCTACAATATATCCTGTCACTGTTAACCCTTCAAACAATCCGACGACATTGCAACCAATAAGTAGAAGTCCAGTATCAAATCAACCAACTGATTGGCCTACATGGAACCCCACGACAAATCCGGTATCAGTTACAGAGCAACCAACAATTAGTTCAACTGAACAAAAAGACACCGAAACACCAACAGATAATCCAACAAAAGACACGAATATGCACTAACCCTGCAAGAGATATTTGCAATAGGCAGTAGATCATCTCCCAGTCCATCGGTGGTATCTTCTGTCTCGGAGAATGATACCAGTATTAACAATGCGAAAGAAGAAGATGCACAATCATCTGACTATACATTGATTGGAAGTATTGCTGCAGCAGCATCTGTCGTACTCTTTTTATGTTGTGCTTCTGTTGCTTGTCTAGTGAAAAGGAGAAGGAATAGAAACAAAGGCAGTAGCATGACTGATGAGGAAGATGATCATCTTGCCAATGTATCTACTTATTCAAGTAGTGCGGGGGATTCAGAATGGTCATGGTGTAGTACAAACTCATCAAGATCAGAACAAATAGAAGAAGGCTCGGTACCAGAATCAGCAGTAGAAGAAGAGGAAGATAAAAGCACAATGGATATGAATTGGGTCGGAGTAGGACGGATAGCATCCATGCTTGCTAATGATAACTTGTTCAAAGATGAAGATATAGGAGTAGTTGAAGATTCTATGAAAGGATCGCCTAAGAGTATATCAAATAGGAACAGAGTCACCAAGCTAAGTAAGGGAAGGAAAGGAAGTCCACGCCCATCACCAACAACTGTACCCATCTTAGAGAGCTCCGACTCGTCACCACTTGACAAAGATGAAGAGAAAAGAAGACGAGTGAAACATATCAACTCTTTGATTGGCAAGGGAGACTTTCAGGCTGTGAAGCAAATGTCAAAGAAGTACAATACAATAGAACATAAGGAGAATGAGAATGGCGAGCATGTTCAAAGAGATAGAGTGGGTTCTCCTGATTCATTAAGCGACTGGGCCTTGATACATGGTGGTCCAGCCTTATAGTATAGAGTAATGATGTACAGAAGAACTTTAAGTTCTCAATATATGTTACCTTTTATGAGTATATAAAGAATTCCTTGTCCCCCGATATTATATCGATTCTTTAAGATTTCTCATCACTTCTCCTCAAAATCGAAATACAGCAGCAGAAGCAGTCAATCTGGTTGCAGACCGTAAGTGTAATTTAGGGAGCGGTGCTCTTCCTTTGATTTGAAACCATTCAGCGTGCATCAGAGACATAAAGCCATTCAATTTTCTATTGGTTCTATAATATATCATTGAACTTTCATGCGATCCTAGCCAATAACTAATATACCAAAAGTTATCATGTTGATATATGGCATATGTTCCCCCTATTTTCACGAATGATATACAACCATGTCGATCAACATCTTTTTTGTAAGTACCGTTAACCGATGATGTTCCGCAGTTTTGAATGATGATCTCACTTACATTATCCGGCCTGTTGGAGTCTATATTGTTAGCGGTAATGACGGGACGAGTGGCAGTGGGAGATTGCTCAATAACATTGTTTATCTGGCCATTTGTTGCAGAATCGTTTGTATGGTCGTACTTTCTCTTCTTATTCTTATTACTACTACTCTCTTTGTCCTTCTTTGGTGTGTCATCATCAATATCAATGGAGATAACCTCCCAGCGCTTCTCGGCCTCAGCTAGAAACTTTTGAGCATCAGACACTTCTTTCTCAGAAGATGTAGCCTGTGCTTGTATTTCCTCTCTGGCCCTCTTTGCTCTCTTCCATGCCTTCTTTGCTGCATCTTCGGATGCTTGAGCAGTTGCCAATGATTTTGATACAAATGATGCATGTAATTTTGCAATGGTTAGGCGTTGCTTTGCCGCCTCAATTTCACGCCGTCCTTCGGTATCACGTGTTGCCATATTATTGATTGATTGATGGTAATAAAGGGGTGGACAGCTTAATAGTGATAGAGAGGATGTGGAGGCTAGCGACGGCATTGAGTGACAAAGATGTGAGTAAGGCGAGCAACGCAACGGCAGATGCCGTTTAGAGTTTGCGAAGGTTAGTACAAGAACACGCAATAAACTGCAATAATTTGCTAACAATGTTCTTGTACTATCTTCGCATGCGCTAGAACACGTGGGAATAAACGGTAGAGTCATAAGGTAACACTATTTGTTTTCTTAAAGCATACCTTTGAAGATCAGTCTACGGCTTTCTCATTCTTTCTTATGATCAAACCAAATCAATTGCAAAAAGCCAACATGACGACCACTCTTCTTTGCTCCGATTACGCAACCGCCCGTGTTAGAGATACGGTATACTTACCCCCCTTTAAGTTGTTTTATGTAGTTGTTCTGGTGATGGGTGGTATATATCATCTATCGTAGTTATATTGCAATATTACCCCCAAAGGTGCATCGTTTGAGGTAGTAAATCGATTGCTACTATCGTCTACCAACACATACAACGTCAATAAACAGTACCATACTCCATAATCATTTTGGCGGCGTCTTATATTATTATATATTCGATCTATATATTAACTCCGCATAGCATACGTATTTATTGGCAATCGAAGCGCAATATTTAAGGCTGGCGCATGCAAATTTCCAGACAGGTTAAATGGGATGGAGTAGAAAATTCACTTGAATTCACTAACAAAATTTAACTCCCATCTTGACCTGTCTGGAAATTTGCATGCGCCTGTTTTCATCTATACAAATCAAAAAAAAATTAGTTAGTAATAATGATGATGGCAGACGATAACGAAGACGATAACAACAACGTTAGTAATGCACAGTATAAAGCATTATGGAATCTTGTAACTAAATACGGCATTGATAGGTTTAGCAACGACGATGAATTAAATGCATATATGGAAACTGTTAAGATTGCCACGGGTGCATCGGATCAACAAATTAAACGAATTAAAGAGCATGCAATTAATCTAAGAAACTCCCCCTATGGAAACCCAACAACACAAACATCAACAACACAAGCTGCAACAAAAACAAACACATTTGATACGTTAATGGCTAATGCACCCAAACAAAACAAAAAAACACGTACCAACAATACAACAACAAAAACGTCAAAACGTTCTACTCCGGCATTACTAACTACAACTGATAATAGAGGTGGTGATAGAAGAAGTATTAAAGCAACACCTCGGACTAGTGATCAAAGTACACTTAACTTTGGTGCTAGTAATAATAACCAAAACAAAACGATTACAAAAAGTTATGCAAGATATTCAAAGCAAAAAGCAACGGAACTACCATATTCCCCAAACTATTACCAATGTGTAAGCCATTTGTAAAGAAGTGGAAAGTCAATCAGTTAAGAGAAGCATTAGAATTGAAAGCAGGCAAATCTTATACCAACATTATCAACAAGTTGAAGAGAGTGATACAGTTTCTATACCTCCACCCATGAATCCTCGGCCACAAGTACTTACAGTACATCAACAACATCGACAGAATCAGCAGCGGCAGACACAATCAGTTGCTGCATCGGCTACTACTAATGCTCCGACTGCGAATTACAATGGTATGCTTCCCCAACTAGGACGTACTTTTGTACCACCTATCAATGCCCCTGCACAAGAAGCGGCTGTTCCGGTACCTACTATTACAGCATCACAAACAAAAGGAGGCAAATGTGCATTCTGGCCTATATGCCAGGATGATCGAACCACATGTGGCGGAGTAAGACCTGAACTTTGCAAGACATATGGTACTAATGGCACGAAGACGGCACCATCCACTGAGGAGTTAAGTTATCAACAAAGACTACATACTTGGTCTGATAAAGAGAAAGAGAGGAAATGTTACTGGCATCCATTTTGTGGCAAAGCAGTAGTTTGTGGGGGGAGGAAGCGAGAGTTGTGCTCTAAGTTTGGCCAGGGCAACTGTCCACCATGTTCAGACAATGAACTGAAGAAGAAAAAGGCTGCTGCAAAGGCCGAGGCAAGGAGAAAGAAGATCTAGAAGTTATTAAGAGACTAGAAGATATTATTAATGTTGACACCTCCCTCTTCTCTCTCCTCTCTTCTTCTCTTTCCTCTCTCTCTCTCTCTCTCTCTCCTCTCTCTTTTCCTTTTTTTCCAGCTGGAATGACCAAAAAATCTCGAGCAAACTCTATAAAAAATCTGCCCGAGCAACAAGGTAGCTGTTTGGATACCACGGTTATTGCGGTATCTTACTTGGGCTCAAGCTTTGTTGGGCTCAACCTCTTCAGTAGATGATCTCTCGTAGAGATCATAACTTGTAAACATTGTGTTGTGAACAACGTTATCCTTGCTGTGCAAGTATCTATACAATATAGAGCGATATATTGTGTACCAAAACAGTTTGGTTCCTATGCTCTTAGCAGTCACACGTGCCATAGTTGTGTAATGATAAATGATACACATCAAAATTGATATACAATGGGCTTACCGACTCATATTTCATAGTTGAACTCTATCAACTACAACCTTGTATCTTCACAACGATACTTATACATCACTCTCACTTAAGAAAGTTGACGGCTACTAGCATTCCCAATATAGATGTGGTATGAACCAACAAATCTTATTGATAACACTCGGCTCATCAAATGATGATCACCTCTTACAACTTAAGACAGACACAACATCGTCTCATCTTCTTTGTTGTCAACTCGCCATGTCAGGTATCAAACCTTGGTTATGGCCACACTATCCATGCAGAGGTCAATTGATAGATTGGATTCACAACAATATAACATGCATAAGATAGGCTACTATCAATAGATAGTCTCTTCATGCACACTTGAACCTTGAGTTGAATCTCTGAGATATCACTTTCATTACAGACGATACATACATCTTAATCTTGGTTCTTGTATAATCTAAACTTGTATCAACTCAACCTCTGATAACAACGGTCTTCAGGTCAACTCGAGTAATATAGTTTCGACTCTATTGGACAGTGATACCATTCATAACGAACGTCTCTATATCTCTTCCCCCGAATATGATATACAAAACTCACACCTTGCCGACTGATCCATGAAATTAGTAATCTACAGTTCAGTCTGCTGGTCCCGTATTTATATCTATTCATTTGAGATGTGTATTAACCAGTACAAGATACATAAACATCAACGGTGTACTTAACTCTTGTCCTTGTATGTCATTATCCATTTGATGATGATACTCATTACATTCATTTGATGATGATGATACTTGTTCACTATTGTAAACTCTAGTCTTCAATTCATCTGTTCATTTGCAATCGGTAAGTGGACAACTCCAGCATACCTAGTCCTTCACACGATACAGATTCACTACTCTATCTCGTGTTGTCAATTAAAGCAATCATATCCAATCTGGTCTGAGATACGTAGCAACATCTCAACCATATGATTACTCTTGATACTTTCGATATTACATACTCATCATGGTCGTATCAATAACATAACCATATCCACACAAGCACTTATTGTCTTGCAACGTTTCAGCTCTTTAATAGACTTATCAAGCTTCGAGCTATATTGTATGATACATATTGTGTTCTCATATACGAAGTAGGCCAGCCAACTATCGGTGACACTTGTCTTTTATAGCATATATCGATCAAAGCCATTATCTTGCAACTTTCAGCTGACAAACTGACAATCGGTCTCAACTCTTGACCATATGTGTGGTTTATAAGTGGATAAGAGATATCAATCGTGCTCATACTCGAGATCTGTAAATATTGATATTATTCCTCCTCCTTCTTATTCGATTATGAAGCACACTGGCAACATAGTCTAGCATCAACGAGACAGAAGTATCATCAAATTCATATCTTGCAATGACTGACTTCTTTCAAAAGTAAAACTTTCAGCCCTCACCAAAATTACTTTCTCTCATCTCGTAAAGCTTGTTGTAAACTTCAGATATGTACTTACATATACATATCTCCTTTGCAATATAATACATCGACGATAGCTGCTCTCTTTGCAATCTTATTTGCTAAGCAGTCATTGGGAATTGCCGGTCATTGCAATTTTCACAATGTGTCGTTTTAGGGTCATAGGCTCAACCGATTGCTAATGAAGTTTGCTGTCGAACTACTCTTTCTTATCGACTTCATGATTGAAGCGGCCACGCTATAGGCTCATGAACCTTTGAGGATTAATAGGACGATAAAGTCGAATCCTCTTGGTTAGTGCATGAGACGACTTCCCTAGACTATATGTCTACTGCACGTTGCATGATTTATGCCGTCAAAGTACAGATATGGAAGTATGTATATTCGTCAGAGTCATAAGAGAAGATACGATTCTGGAAGTGCCGAGATGCGCATCGTTAGTATACAACACTTACTTGAGGAAGTGATATTTCAAGTTCAAGAGATATACCGACGACATGTTACCGGTTGAAAATGGCATGCCAAGTGTATGGTTGATGTATGAAGAGATTGACATTGATAAGTACATCTTGTTGTTGTGTACTAACACTCATCATATGCAATACCCGAGAATTGAGTTTGTCAAGTCCGATGCTTGATATAGTAGGGTATCTTTGCGATCGATGAGGTATCTCCTGCAATTGTGATGCTAGTGAGATGGTATATTGCAAAGTAACTGGCTATGTTAGATGTTTGTCATTCATTGAGAGAGGTCTTAATAGACTCGTCTTGCTATGTCGTTTTGGAAAATGTGGGCAGTAGAGTTTGCTGAGAGGATACCTCAGCCCCACGTAACTGCCTGATCGAAGAGTCAACTCTGCATGAAGACGTCTTGATACGAGAGTATACAAAATCTGTGTATCTCAAGATTGTTGATTATACAAGATGATACTCTGACATGCTATTGATTGAATAGAGTCCGAGATGAGTAGAAGGCATACCTAACAGAATCATGCATATGATTTAAGGGGAGCTACTACTTATTCAGGATCAAGACTTTGCCGACGCTATTCATGGGATATATCAACACTCAACCCAAACGTGTCGAGACAGTTTGGCTTGAAGGGGAGAGTGTATGTGTATGATATTGTACATCCTAACTCGTAATATCAATGTGATCTAAATGGCAGGAAGTAATGATTGATGTCTACGACTCCGAGCAGATCCTATGTGGATTTGGACGAGATAATGAGATCGCTTCCATTAGATGAACTGATGATCTTAGAATACTATGCTCTTTGATTTGAGCATGAACGAGAGTTAGATTTGCCAAGGCATATAAGTGTTGAGCAAGAGTATGGTATAAAGAGCTGACATATCATGTGTTCATTCTAGTTAAGCACACGAGTGGAGTGTGTAGATGACTCATGCATGCTAGAGAGTTCTCTGGATTGAGCAGCTATAGTGTAACTGCATGACAAGGGAGTCATTGGTGGCAAGTAGAATAGAACCAGGATGAGTTGCAAATGATTCGGTTGCAGAAATGTGTATCGATGTGATTGATTCTTATCTCGAACGAGTAGACTTTGAGTGTAGAGGAACAACTGCACTGAATGTTAGACACCAAGGCAAACTTTGAGATGAGATAAGTTTGTTGGTGCGAGTGTTAGTCACTCGTAACTTTGTTGTATAAGTTCGAGGTGCATATCAATCGGTATGAGCAAAGCAAAGAATAGCAATTGGTGTGGTGACTCCAAAGTAGGAGCTGCAATATCCACTGATATCGTATTCAGAGGAGTTGTGAGGCCTAAGTTTGGCTACAATTATGTTATATTCATGCTATATGGAAGTGTTGTTTCTCGTGTGTTGAGATACATAAACTACCGTTTGCCACATCTTTGCTCCATTCAAGATTGATAGCGTATGCTTCTGATGAGAGAGAGACGAAGCTGCTTGAAGATCATCATTAGTCATTAGATATGTCGAACCAATCTATGATCCGAAGTACCGAGTCCACATATGAATGTGAGGGTAAAGGATAGAAGTTGACACAAGATGTGTTCATTTCTGAGAATACTAATTACAAGTATCCCAAGCTGAGAAGTTCGAGTGAGTTCAATATGATATGCATTGCATTGTATGCGTATGAAGTGTGAACGTCTGCCGCCGTCCATTTCTATTCGATAGAAAGATGCATGTCAGGGCAAGTGGCTAGTAACCGACATATGTATTTGCAAATGAAAACTGTCGCGAGGATATGGTTCATATCATTTGAAATGATATTGATAATGCGATATGCAAACGTCCTAGACGTTAATGCTGAACTCCGAACTTGAACGAGATCAATCCAATTAGCAGCGGCTATTGGCTTGAGGGGAGAGTATGATACTTCTGGAGTCAGAAATCTCTTATTGCAGAAGCTAGCAAGATGCTTAGTCCGTGTCTACATAGAACGAGACAAGTGCGAGGCGAGAAGTTGATGCCTTTGTATGTCTTGAGATTAGCTTGAGATTGTGCTCTGTGAGCTAGTACTTCGTGTACTTTGACAAGAGTTATAAAAGAGCTAGACACGAAAGACGAGAGTTGTCTGTGATGTTGTCCATCAGGATACAAACAGTGTCGGTAAGTAAGCTCGAGGAACTCGTCAAGTGTAAGCTTCTTGTGCATAAGTTGAAAGTTACACATGATGTGGAACTAGTGCATAGTGGATATACAGCGGCAGCTATTTCCGAGGAAGAGGAAGTAGCATTGAGATCTTGCATGAACAAAAGTACAGTATCTCGGAATATGAGAGTCTGATCGATGTTTCCTATAGAAGGGAATGACATTGGTAAGAGAGACGTAGTATGATTTGTGAATCAGAACAGTCGAGCAGTCAATAGTGTTTCATACGAGAGCTAGTCAAATGATGAGATACCAACGAGGTATGAATGAGATTAAGTATGATTGTACATTATAACGGTCGGTAATCATGCATTGACGAGTAAATGTTGTCATAGAGACGATCCAATAAGTACTCTGAGAGTAAGGAGATTAACAGTTGTGCATGTTAATGAATGTTGCTGACGAGCTCGGTAAAAGTTGTTGTCAGTGCTATCTGTGGACACAAGATACAGCCGAGTAGCTCCACCCTATGCAAATGCAGATATAACTCGAATTGATATGTCTTGATTCGATATGACCAATGCAGAAGTTGGATAGGAGGTGCTTGTTATAGACTCGTTTGCTGTAAAGTGAATATGTCATAGAGTTTAGAGATACATTCAGATTTAATCTGATGTATGTTCGAATTGACAGAGAAAGTGGACTACGGTATGATACCCGAACCACTTGGTTTTTATAGATCTGGGTTTAATGGTCTTCCCAGGTATTGTAGGTGGATTCAACCATCTAATAAGTTGTTGAGCGAGTGGAATGAACCACTCGTGGCTCTTTGTAAGAGTGAGATATCTATCAGTGGATAGAAACAGGGTTTCGAGTTTCCCTGAGAGGATAAATGCATTCATAAGATATGTTTGTAATGACGAGTGGACTAAGGTTGTTACCTGAACCACTTGGGTTTGATTAGTGCGATTGAAAGTTCATTTGAAATGAGCAGAAGATTGGGAAGTGGATTCAACCACTTATATTTTTGAGCGGCGAGCATCTTGTGATGATCGTAAGATGGGTTTTACTTTTCCCATAGGTTATTTTGTTTTCTAAGTGTACTATACGTGAATATTGAGTTCATGTGCATTACTAATGGCAATCCAAATCGGATCTATCCGAGTTGGCTTGAGGGGAGTGTTTGGATACCACGGTTATTGCGGTATCTTACTTGGGCTCAAGCTTTGTTGGGCTCAACCTCTTCAGTAGATGATCTCTCGTAGAGATCATAACTTGTAAACATTGTGTTGTGAACAACGTTATCCTTGCTGTGCAAGTATCTATACAATATAGAGCGATATATTGTGTACCAAAACATAGCCATTATAATAGTAAGAGTCGAGACGGTATTTTGGCGATTTACCGTCTCCCGTCGCATCATCTCAAGGAGACGATAGTGTCCCAATGCTTGCTTGTTGTGCTTATCTTACTCACTAAATATACTCTCTCTCTGGTTAGTTCTATCATAATATTGAGTGGCGTGTAGGGTAGTATCAATAGTAGTATTATACCGATTTCATATATCATATTAACACTTAGTACTACTACATAATATTATCAATCAACTTTATACTATGGCAACACGAGATACCGAAGGACGTCGTGAAATAGAGGCAGCAAGGCAACGCCTTTCCGCTGCAAAATCACATGCATCATTTATATCAAAAGCAGAAGATACCGCAAAACAAATGCTGGCTACGGCAAAAAAGAATTTAGAAGATATACAATTGCAATCTTTATCTTCTAAAAAGGAAGTAAAAGATGCTCAAAAGTTACTAAAAGAGGCCGAGAAGAGATGGGAAGTTATTGAGATTGATTTAGATGATCAGGAGGGTAATACTAGTAGTACGAATAAGAAGAGGAAGTTATCGGTTGTATCTCCACAAGGAGGCGATAATAATAATAATAATAATGAAGATATTAGTGTCACTGTCACCATACCATATCAACAAGGAAAGAAGTTGGGGTTGGCTTTAGTTGATGTATATACCAATAGAGAGCGAAATCATGAGGACTCAACGACGAGGATTGAGCTATCATCCAGTTCAGCTGTTTTCAAGTTTAAAGATCAACTTCTTCTCAAAAAAAGAGGTAGAGGACAGGATGTAGATGAGTTAATTGAATGGGGAAAGAAGGATGGCAATGTGCCTGCCTTTCAAACGCGCCGCAGTGGACTACTTCCACTGAGTGATGTCAATAGTGAATCAATGAAACTTGCATTAAATGAAACCATTAATCCTCGTGACATTGTGGAGAAGGTCTGTTACAAGACAGGGACATTCCTCGCAGGTCGCAACAAGGCAAATAATGTGGCCAAGATTATTCAAGACCCCCAGAATTATCCATTGGATATCACTTTAAAACGCTTACCTACATCTACCAGCAATAACGAGGCACCGCCTCCTCAACAATTTGATCATGCAATGAACTATGTCACAACTATTAAGAAACGATTTGCAGCCCATCCTGAAATCTATCGCAAATTCTTGGAAATACTTCATACATATGAAAAGGAACAGCGTGGTATTAAGGAGGTGCTCGATGAAGTGTCATTATTATTCGCAGATCATGCTGATTTACTCAAAGAGTTTACATACTTTTTACCTGATCAAGTCCAAGCTCAGGCGAAGGCACAGTTGGATGTGGCAGCTAAGAAGGCCGAAGAACGTGCGGCGGCTAGAGAAGAGGCAGCATTGGCAGCGTCCCGTGCAATAACCAATATCAATGAGATAGTGGTTCAGGGAGCTGGCACCCCGGGGGCTAATGGTATATACAAACGTGATATAGATAGACGGGGATATCCGTCATTTGTAAAAAGAGGTCGTTGGCAAGGGGGAAATGAGAAATTTGTTATCTTTAGAGATAATGGGTGGTGGAAGATCGGTCTACCAAGTATTAGCAGGAATCTTTATGCAGGAGGATATACAGAAATACCCGGTAAAACTGGATGGTGGGTGAAAAGTGGAGAAGAACCAGCTCCTACATTACAATATTAGTTGAGGAATCTAGTGTGAGCATGAGAAGTAAAGAGACGTGTGAGCAAGAGATTTTTCTGGGGTGAGAGGATACCGTTAAAGTTGAACCCATTGCAATAGATATATGATATGATGGTGGTGTTTGCATTCTCTCTAAAGTTAGTAAATGATTTTATTCCTCATGAGACTGCATGCTATGATGGATGTCTTAACAAAGCTCTTTCATTTGTAGAGGTCCGCCGACGCCTGTGTAAAAGGATACCACTTAATTTTGGTGAGAGTTTGTAGTGAGTTGTGAGAGCTGAATTAGATTAATTGATTTGAAGAGCTCTAATAAGGCTGCATATCCATTTGCTACCGGAATACTGAGAAGGAACATCGTTATCATCATCCCTATTACCATTATCAATGGAGTCAGAAGCGTCGGCGCGGCACAAGACGCTACACAAGGGTCAGTATCTTCCCCAAATACGAACAATGAAAGATCTTTATCCCCCATCATAACTCCATTCAACCACTCCTCATTGATTGGAAGGCGTGTTGCAAAGACATTTGACGGGGTCATTTATGAAGGTAAAATCATCAGATATGATCTTAAAAACGGTTGGGGTATCCAAATGACGACGATGATTATGAAGATATGAACCGAGAAGATTTAGAGATGGCGTTGAAGTTGTATGCAGATAGGCAGAGTGGTAGTAGTGGATCAACAACACAAGCCGCTACTGCAGTTGGTAGTTGGTACACCTTCATCATCTCTTACTACTGCTGGTACATCTTCAAAACCAAAAGCAAAGAAGAGGTCTCAAGAAGCCACAGCCGAGGATGAAGCATCACAAATGCTAAGCGATGCTAAGGTTTCTGAAGATAACGCAAAACGATTGTTGAACAGTAGAACTAAGAAGAGGAAGGAAATCCAAAAACAGGTAAAAGAGATTAAACAGGAGGTAGCTAACGCCAAGAAGTTATTGGAAGAGGCTCAACAACGTCTAGCTGACGAATCTGAGAAACTTGCATCAGCCAAGTCAAAGGAGAATACTGCCAAAAAGACATTAAGTATGGCAACGAAGAATAGGGAAGATATTGAAGGGGAGATCAAACCTACAATGGAACCAAAAAGTTTATTTTAAAATGATGGTGTTGTGTCAGCTAGTTTAAAGGAGGGAAAGGAAGATACCGATGACGATGATAAGAAGATGAAAGGGGAGGATACAGATGACGAAGATAAGAAGATGGCGGCAGTGGTAACCCCTCCAAAGAAGAAGCGGAAGAAGATGATGACTAAGATTGTACCATTGAGTAATGAAGAGAAAGAGATTATCGAGAAGAAGATTCATGATAGTAGCACTTACTTGATAAAGTTTGAGGAATACCTCAATAATGTAGATGCGGCAGGGGAGCTGTCTAAACAGAACAAAAGGAGTGTATTAAGACAAGTTAATAAACTTGTTGGTGGGGAGGGAATCCGATATGACTCGAAAACTGAAGATTGTTGGCCACAAGGTTGCTATTTCCTCAAGGGTATTAAGGTTGGTCCTACTGATGATATTGCTAGGTTAATGGTGGAAGCAAAATCATGTGAGGAACAATGGGGGAGAGATCGTGGTAATGGTTGGTTATTGCGCCACCCCTTGGGGAAGATGGCTGCGTTTCAACAGTATCTATTACAATATTAATTAATATGAAATAAAGAATCTAATGTGTGAAAGGTTAAAATTAAAGGGTTCTGCACTTAAGTATTTAAACCTACTGCTATTTCTGGTGCCATATTGAATTATGTAATATAATAATATGAGCTATCTATCTGCTGCTACACATATCCAATTCTAACTCTCAACACATGCATATATCCACTTCCAACTCCCCTTAACATTAAAATCAGGATAACTTTTGGGTATACTTTTCAGACGCCCAAAACTTGTATTGGGCTCATCGGAGGAACCTTCTGGTTAGCCATTGCCTCCCCGTCCTCTTCAACACCCCCGTCCTCCTCAATATTACTGCTGCTATTTCCCTCGGCACTACCAGTACTACCACTCCCCTCGTCACCTTCTCCACTTTTCTTAGTTTCTTCAACTTTAGCATTCCCCTCAGTTTTCTTTGCAACCTTACACTTCGCACCTCCATGCTTCCAACAAACACCCTTGGACTGTACAAACTTTGAACACCCCTCCACGGAACAAATCTGTCTCATACTACGTGCACCGTGCTTTAAACAAACGCCATCAGTTTTGACCACGTTGGTACATCCTTGATGTTTGCATAAACGTTTTTTCGCACCATGACGGTAGCACACACCAGAATTAACAACGCCGTTTGTACATCCTTCATGCTTACATATCTGTTTACTGCTCGCCTTTTTCTTCTTTGGGGCACTCTTCTTCTTCTTATTAGGAGTATTAGCCATGTTTATGAGAGTGTCGTTCTATGAGAGTTTACTATTTATTTTGGTTCTATGAGAGTTTACTATTTATTTTGGATTTCGATGTATGGATACGCGGTAGTCTTTACTGCGCCTCAACAATTTCACGCTCCTTCGGTATCACGAGTAGCAGTATTAGATGATTAGAGAATATTGATCAGTATAGTATTGCAATATTTAGCCGCCAACTGGTGGTGAGGAATGAGGGGGTGTCTTTAGTTTATTTAGGGTCTTCGAATCGACCTCATCTGATTAGCGATTAACCCGTAAATGCCGAAGCAAAATAGCAGATTGCAGTTGACAACCTACTAACCCATCTTCATGCTGCTCAGTAGTCAAAGAGGAGCAGCGCCGGCGTCTTTATATCATTGTCCTTTTCATCTATCATCCTATAATATCCTGGCGGTCGTCTTTGGCCGATATCTCTCCAAAGAAACAAAGCACAAAATTTGAGCATATCATGTGTTCGTTAGCATCGATATTGCAATGCATAGTTCTCATCATTATTCTTGGATCTTTAGAAGCATTCTTTACTACTAATACTTGTATCAAAACAAGTAGGAATATATCCAATCTATCAGCAATTGCAAATCCACTCAAAAGACGAAGTAGAACAAACATAATACATGTAGAATCTGTACAAGAATATAAAGAACAAGTAGTCAATGAGAAGGAATGCATCTCGGTAGTACGATTCTATTCCCAATATTGTAAAAGTTGTCAAGCATCTGAACCACACTTCTATAAACTAGCATCGGAGTTTAGTAATAAGGAGACAGAGACACTGCCCATCAAGGTACACTTTGTCGAGGTACCACTGAACAAGAATACAAGTATCCTACATGAGGCATTAGAGGTACCATCCTTGCCATGGACACATATTTACCATCCCGATGCAGGGTTGGTAGAAGAACGTGCGGTGTCTAAAAAGTATATTAATGATGTGAGGAAGTGTCTCAGGTGTTATGTCTATGGCGAATGTGATATGGACGATGCTCCTTGGGATTGTAAAGAGGTGTATGGAGAGTGTGCCATTGAATGAATAGTAGTGTAGGGCGAATAGAAGAAGATGGGAACAGCAACGTACATCTGATTGGTCAAGAGAAGAAGAGAATACCATATGATCTTATCAGAGTAGCTTAGAAGTAACTATGTCGAGTGGATTTGGTATTGAGACTGCAGACACATGAAACAGTGCAAACAAACTGATACGATATCTTACAGAATAGTATTAAGAGTAGGTTTAAATATTACTGTAAAGGATACCATCCATTGTCCCTATCTCTCCCCCACTTCTTGTTTTGTCTTCTTAGTTAGTAGAAGATGAATCATAGAACAACTTTAAAAACTTGTAATGCCTCATACAGACGCCTCTTCTGGACATAGTTTGTACATCCATCATGGCTACAAGTCTTCCTCTTCTTTACCACTGCTCCATGCTTAGTGCAAACTCCTCCCTGAATAGCTTTGTTTTTACATCCTTCATGTTTGCCGGTCCTTGTCTCTGCCCCATGCTTGGCACATACTCCTCCCTTCTGAACTTGGTTTGTGCATCCTTCATGTTTGCAAGTTTGTACTTTTGCACCATGCTTGATACAAACTCCTCCCTTGATAACATTGTTAGTACATCCTTCATAGCTACAAGTCTTCAATACGGCTCCATGTCTTCGGCAAACTCCTTTGTTAATGACTTGATTTGTGCATCCATCGATACTGCAAGTCTTCACTATGGCACCATGCTTAATACAAACCCCTCTATTGATCACATTATTGGTGCACCCTTCATGTTTGCAAGTCTTTACGTTGGCACCATGCTTGATACATACTCCTCCATTCTGAGCTTGTTTGGTACACCCATCGTGGCTACAGATCTTCCTCTTAACTACCGCGCCATGCCTCAAACAAACTCCTCCTTTCTTGGCTTGTTTGGTGCACCCAACATGACTACAAGTCTTCCTTATCACTACTGCACCGTGCCTTTTACAGACTCCTCCCTTTTGAGCTCTGTTTGTGCATCCATCTTGACTGCAAAGATTGTATACCCCATGTTTCCAACACTTGCCACTATCAAGTGCTTTACCAGTACACCCCTCAACAGAACACTCTGCACGAGCAGCCTTTTGAACGGCATTACTCTCCACTACTTCTCTTTTTCTTTTAAATGACCGAGAAGACTTATCTCGTTGTTTTCCTGGGATCTTCATTTCAATACCATTTTCATCATCGGTGCTAACATCATCTTCTTCAGTCTTTAACTCAGCCTTCAATTTGTTTAATGTGATGGTATCTTCTTCATTGTCTGTCTCTTCATTCTTTACCGGATCATATCCTATTAACCATAAAACAAGACTCTCCGGAGTATACTCATCATCAGTACTAACCTCATCATCCTCAGCCTTCACTTTTTCTTCTTCTTTGATGTTGATGGGTAATAAATGTTTTTCATGTAAATTTGATGTGTTGGTATCTTTGCATATATCCTTTATGCTGGCCATCAATAGGGAAGTTGACACATTGACTATGCAATTTCAATAGCAAGTAAATATATAAAATGTTTGTTCAATTATCATCAATAAATCAAAAGATTTCATGGCGATACAACGTAGCCTTGCTTCTCCCCACATACATCTGCCTATTTGCTCTATCGCGGCCATATATTGCAAACTACCACTCGATATATCTACGCAAGCATCGAATCAATATGACTACTCGTGGTACCGAAGGACGGCGTGAAATCGAGGCAGCAAAGCAACGTTTATCAGCTGCAAAATCACATGACAATTTTATATCCAAAACATTAGTATCCGCAATAGCAACAGAAGTTACCGCGAAGATGACTTTGGATAATGCAAAGAAGAATAGGGAGGACATCGAAGCACAAGTTAAATCATCTAATAAAGAGGTATCTGATGCCAAGAAGTTTTTAGCAGAGGCTGAAAAGAGATGGGAGGTTATAGAAATAGATGATTCACAGACACAAAATTATTATGTCGGTGCACCTAAAGATGGGGATAGCAGTAATAAGAAGAGAAAGGTATCAGTATCACCCCAGGGCAATACCGCTAGCAATAATAATATCGGAGATGTACATGAAAGTTTTGCAGCAGGTCTACAACCCACACGTAATCCATCATGGTCTAACAGATTATTGCATCAAGCAATGGGAGTGCCAACAGAAGTAAGTACTTATGAAACAGTTGTATCACCTCAAGCAGGAAAGAACAATACCGGCAGAAACACAACAACTCAGGCTAGTCAACCAGCAGTGGATTATGATTCTGATGCTGCTGTTGTCCCAGGAGCGAGGATTGTAGTCAGAGTTGGAGGGTGTGGAACAAAAGAGGCTAATGGGGCATATGAAGGAAATGCTGATGGTGGATTCTCCCAATTAAGTCAGTGGCAAGGAAAAGAAGTTTTGTTTGGTATTTACCAGAGAGATGGTTACTGGTGCATTTGTTTATTCGAGGGGATTGGGAAAACAACGACACTATATATGACTAGCAATCGGTTCGAGAAAGATGATCTGCCTCCTAGTACTGCAAATTGGGTGACGCTTTCTGGTGATTGTCCAGCTCCTCAATCCATTCAATTTGACAATTATAATTGATCTATTTCAAGGCAGGTCTAATTCAGATGAACATTCTATTATCAATCTATTATCGATTGGTATTGTTGTGTAATAATGGGTTCAGAATAAAGTTTTTCAAAGGGGGAGAGGGTTAGAAATAATATGGTAGGATACGAATAAATTATATGATATTATAACATCATAAACGTTGGAAACACTATTTTTAACTTCTAGCATTATATCTTCATACGTCTAGTGCTCACTCAATGGTGTGCACATGTAGTGCCACTTCATTAGCAATTCCTTAACACGTCCCAAAGCCACCTGTGCATCCTCTTGTTGATGAGCAAGCAAAAGATGTAACCAATCATCTGCAATATCCTCATCAGTCTTTGGCTTGCCTTG